>Ga0187833_10002932_pt1 | contig 17786 bp, 21 predicted proteins | sample ETNtaG_37_FD_167968 | JGI IMG/M metagenome (GOLD analysis project Ga0187833, IMG submission 167968) | Marine microbial and viral communities from oxygen minimum zone, Eastern Pacific Ocean - ETNP2014_SV_400_PacBio MetaG (Illumina Assembly) | ecosystem: Environmental > Aquatic > Marine > Hypoxic...
GCCCGAGGTCAGTGGTTCAATTCCACTTCCCGCTACCATTAAAATCATTAGGGCAGAAATTAAATATTATAAAATTTTTTAAGTTCCACCCCAAATGTGTTTGAAATTTATTGAAATATGATTAAGCTTTTTGCAGATTAACTGCGGAAGGACCTTTTTCACCGTTCTCAACTTCAAATGTTACTGCATCACCTTCGTTTAATTCCAAATTTGCTTCTCGAGCTGCTGAAGAATGTACAAAAACATCTTTTTCTTTGTCGTCTCTTTCAATGAAACCATATCCTTTAGTTTCATTAAACCATTTAACTTTTCCGTTTATACTCATTTTTTATTTTCTTTCTTTATTAATTTAACTTTATTGTTAGAAAAAACTAACAATAATGCACCTTTAAATTGATTTAATAATAAATGTCAAGTTAATAAAAATTGTGGAAAAGGCGTTCTGTTGCCAGGTACTCGAACTTTAAGACATTATTCCTTAATATACGCCAATAATTTTTAAAGGTAGATCCGATGTCAAATCAAATCTTTCCTTTTTAGTTATTCCAGGTGTTTGTTCAGCTTTTTATCAATAAAATTGTAGAATAATTTAATTATAAAAAATTTATAAATTTTTTGAAAATTCTACCTGATAATGATAATACTGATTTAATATAACAGAGGCTTGTTTATGAAATTATTACCAATTGACACTTATATGGTATAATTAATAAATCGTAAATAATTTTGACTAGAATAGAAGATTTTTTAAAATTAAATAATAATAGACAAATTTGGACTATTTCAAAAGACCAAAGTGTAAGACAAGCACTTATTTTAATGTCTGAAAAGAATATAGGCGCAATCATTATTGTTGATAATAAAGATTTTCCTATAGGTATATTTTCAGAAAGAGATTATGCAAGAAAGGTTATTTTAAAAGGCAAGAACAGCAAAGATACATTGTTAGATGAAGTTATGACCAAAGAATTAATCACTATAACTAGAGATTATAAAATTGACCAATGTATGGAAATAATGACTGAAAAAAAAATTAGACATCTTCCAGTTTTAGAAAATAACAAAATTGTTGGAATTATTTCAATCGGCGATGTTTTAAAAATTATAATTAAAGATCAAAAAGAGCTTATAAATCATTTACATAAATTCATAACCAGTTAAAATTGCAAAGAAGGTGTGCTGTTGCTAGATGCCTAAAACATGAGGTTGGATACATGAAAAAGTCCGTGGAGATTCTTTTAAACATTCTCGTTGTCATCTTTTTTTTAGCGACACTGATGCATCAATGAGTAGGAAATTTTTGAAATTTTCTTGGAAATAATCTAATAAAACTGTTATAAATTTTTATGGGGCGGGACTTAAAAGTCCAAGGTCAGTGGTTTGATTCAACTTCCCGCTACTAAATTTTATGGCAAACTCAATAGAAATTAATTCAAATTATTTTAAAAAAATTATAAAAAAAGTAATTGATTTTTTTGGATACGAAATTAAAAGAAAAAATAATTTTTTAGATAGAAAACAAAATTATATAGCTGAACTAAACTTTGAGGATGCAAAAGAAATTGAATTTTTTGAAAAAATATGTTTAGCGTCAAAGCTCAATTTGTGGTCAATTTTACAAAGCATAAAGTATATAAAAAATAATAAAATTTCAGGTGATATTGTAGAATGTGGAATTTATAATGGTAACACTCTTTCATATATATATAAACTTATAAAAAGATATAAATTGGATAAAAATATTTGGGGATACGACACATTTGAAGAAGGTTTTTTAAAAGAAGAAATTAGTGAATTTGATATTGATAAAAAAAAAAAAATAACTTTAGAAAATGATGAAACTCGTTATTATTCAAAACAACAAGTTATTTCAAATATCAATAAACAAATTTCCTACGATCCAAAAATAATTTTTTTAATTAAAGGTAATATTGTTAAGACTCTTGATTTTGAAAAAAATAGACCTGAAAAAATTTCTTTTTTAAGAATGGATACCGATATTTATGCTACTACAAAAAAACAACTTGAAATATTATACCCCAGATTGTCTGTTGGAGGAGTATTGCATATAGATGATTATGGTATGGCACCTGGCGTGAAAACTGCTGTTGATGAATATTTTAGAAATCAAAAAGTCTGGTTACACAGAGTAGATTTCACTTGTAGATATATGATCAAGGATAACTAACAATCTTTTTAAATCTATAAATATTCATTTCAGCTATTAAAAATATGATTATCGTCTCTGCTTCACTTTTTATTCCAATAGCAAATCTGTAATTTTTTATTTTTTTTATTATTAAGGTCTTCCAATCGGGACTCCTAAGACTGTGGTCAGTGCTTTGAACTCACTTCTCTCTACCATTAAATTACTAAATTGTGTCCTTTAAAATAGTTTTGATTTTGTTGCATATTGTGACTACTTCCTTAGTTTTTAATTCTGGAAACAAAGGAAGAGACAAAATATTTTTTGATAAAAAATCAGAATTTTTAAGCTTCTTATTATTAAATTTATACTTTTTAAAAGCTTTCATTTTATGAATGGGATATGGATAAATTATTCTTGTTTCAATTTGTCTTTTTTTTAATTCTTTAATTATTTTTTTTGCTTTCTTATGAAAAATTGTGAATAAGTGATAAGTGTGATAACAATGATTATTTTCATAAGGAAGTATTAAATTTGTTTTTGATAAATGTTTTATATACAATTTTGCTAATTTTCTTCTTTTTATAATAAAATTATCAACTTTTTTAAGTTTAAAATTAAGGATGGTAGATTGAATTTCATCTAATCTTGAGTTTACACCATTCTCATTTGAGTAATACTTATTTATAAATCTATTTTTTTTTGACTCAGTTTCTATTCCATAAAATCTAATTCTTTTAGCTTTCAAATATAAGTTGTAATCATTAGTAAGAATAAATCCTCCGTCTCCATAAGCTCCTAAAATTTTTGTAGGATAAAATGAAAAACAACCAAATTTGCCAAAACTTCCAACAAATTTATTTTTGTATTTTGCTCCTTGAGCTTGAGCACAATCTTCAATAACTTTTAAATTATGTTTTTTTGCAATTTTAGTTATTTCATCCATATTGCATGATTGACCATATAAATGAACCGGTATAATTGCTTTAGTTTTAGAAGTTATTTCTTTTATTATTTTTTTGACATCAATTAAGTAATCATTAGAAACATCTACAAGTCTTGGCTTCGCTCCAGAGTTTATAATAGCTGAAATTGTTGGAATGGCTGTATTAGCGGATGTAATTACTTCATCACCGTTTTTAATTCCAATTGATTTAAGAGAAATAAATAGTGCATCAGTTCCATTCTTAACTGCTATTCCATATTTTGAATTATATTTTTTTTTAAAATTGTACTCAAAGTTTTTTATCTCATCACCAAAAAAAATATTACCTCTATTGATAGTCTTGTGGATTAAATTTAAAATATTTTTTTCAAATTTTTTATACTCTTTTTTATAAGACCAAAATTTTATCATTTATTATTTTCTTTAATTTATCAATATTCATTGAAGTATTTATTTTAAACAATCCAGATTTTTTAGTTAATTTTTTATCTTTTATTTTTGGATTATATTTTTTTGCAAAATTATAAACTGTTCTTGATTTTCCACCTACATTAATTACACCTTTATATTTAAATAATTTAGGCAAAAATTCAGCTACCTGATCATGAAAAATAAAATTTGTTTTTAAATTATTATAAGCAAATTTGTGAACAAAAGGTTTTTCGGTCATACTAACTCTAAGTATAAGCGAATTTGAATACATCATAACTGCACATTCACCACCTAGTTTAGACCAAGCATAATTGTTTATAGGTTTGAGATTTGAATTTTCTTTATAATTTCCTTTAGTACCAGGATAAACATAACTTGTTGATAAATAAATTATTTTAATATTATTTTTGGCACATATGTTAACTAGATTAGATGTTCCAATAATATTAGTATTTATGCTTTTTATAATATTTTTTTCATGAATCTTCATTGGTCTAGATAGTGCAGCACAATGCAAAATTAAGTCTGGTTTATTTTTTTTAAAATAATTTTCTATTGATTTTTTTTTGGTAATATCTAGTTTTGTTCTAGAAGGGTATAAGTAGTTTTTATTTTTATGAATTTTTTTAAAAACGCTACCGAATCTACCGGTACCACCAGTAAAAATTATTTTTTTATATTTTGACATGAGACATCCATTTTATTTCTTTTAAATATTTTTTTTCCTTTTTGAAAATTTCTTTTTTGTGATTCCACGCAAACAGAAAAGTTACATCAGGTATGTTTTTGTAAAAATGCTTCATGGGTACTATAGGTATATGCATTCCAGGTGAATATTTTCCAATTTTTTCTTTCGTTGTATCACAAATAAAATCAATTATATTTGGACCTATATTACAATAATTCAATATAGTTGTGCTTTTAGAAGTTGCTGCATACCCAGCTATTTTTTTGCCTTTATTTTTGTAGTGATTTAATTTTTTTATAAGTTTATTTCTAGATTTCTCACAATTTTTTTTGAATTTTAAACAACCTTTTATATTGTTAACATTATTTTTTTTTTCTAATTGCAAATATTTAGCAACATTTTTTTTAATTAATTTAGTTTTTTTTCTAGTAACAACATATCTCATTGAACCGCCGTGTGTTTCTTGAGGAATAACATCAATTAGTTCAAAATTATATAAACTAAAAATATTTTTTACAGATGAAACTGAAAACATAAAAATATGTTCATCGTATATTTGATCATATGAATTTTTTTTGTACATTGAACCTAAGTATGGTTCTTCAAAAATAAATACACCAAGATCAGAGAGAAGATAATCAATTCCTTTAATTAAATTTACCAAATCTGGAATATGACATATTGCGTTTGCAGCACAAATTACTTCAACTTTTTTTTTTAAATGACTTAATTTCCTAACATTTTTTAAGTTAAAGAATTTGTTAATTGTTTTTATTCCTTTTTTTCTTGAGATTTTAGCAACATTGCTTGATGGCTCAATACCAATGATATTTATATTTGTATTTTTAAAATTTGATAAGAATGTTCCATCATTTGAGCCTATTTCAATTAAATTTTTTAAATTTTTACCAAAGTTGCTTTTTATCCAATCAGCATATTTTTTAAAATGATTGACCATCTCTTTCGAACTTCCAGTAAAAAAAGGGTAGTTTTTATTGAACATTTGATCAGGTATTGGATGATTGTTTAATTGAAAAAGTGAAACTTTCTTAGAAAATCCAATTTGCATGTCAAAAAAATACTCATTACTAAAATATTTTTTTTCAATAAAACCATTCGCAATGGGCATTTTTCCAAATGACATAAATGATTTAATTTTTTTTTTTGTTATTTTACAAATCACTCAAATATTTCTTAGCAGTTTTAAAGTATTTCTTATATCTTTATTGAGATTATTTCTTAAAATTAATCCAGCTTTGCTTAATTTTTTATTGCTTACATGGTATGACAATTGGTTCATTATTTTATATTTAACCATTTTTATTCTAATATTTTTTTTATATTTTTTTATTTTTTTTAAAATTTGGTTAACTGTAAAATTTCCTGATAGAACATTATAAACATCATTATTAAAAAAATTTTTTTCTATACAAAATTTAAATACTTTAAAAGCATCATTAAGTGATAAATATGGCCTATATTGATTTAAGGCAGTTTTATAGACATTTATGGGTTGATTAAGTGAGGCATTGAAGCAGAATTTATTCACCGCAGTATGAAATCTAATTCCTTTTGACACACCTGCTATAGTTCCAAATCTAAATGTGTTAAATTTGATCTTCTTTCTTTCTTTTTTTAAAATTCTCTCTTCAATTAGTTTTATCTTTGCATAAGGTGATTGAGGATTTAAAAATTTATTTCCAGAGTCTTCGTACACAATTTTTGCCTGTTTACCGTATACACTTGTTGAAGAAATATGAACTAATTTTGAATTATTTTTTTTACAAAAATTTATAATTGTTTTTAAACAATTTATATTGTTTCTATACATTTCTTTTTTTTCACCAAAACTTTTTTCAGCATTAGTTAAAGAAGCACAATGAACTACAATATTTACGTTTTTTAGAAAGTTTAAACTATTTTTTAGGCTCAGGTCACAAATATAAAATTTAAGTTTATTATTTTTTTTAGAGTTAAACAGCGTACTGTGTCTACCTGTTTTTAAATTATCAACTAGATATACTTTTTTTATTTTTTTAATTTTAAAGATATTTTCAGCCAAATGAGAACCTATATGACCACAGGCACCAGTTATCAAAATATTCATCTATAAATTACTTAATTCTTAGAAAATCATTATACTTTACGATATAGTCACTATACTTATATTCCATATCGCAAAATACCATTAATATGCAATTATTTGTTAAAAATTTAATTTTTAACCAAGTAAAAGGTTTTAACAAAAAACCCATTTTTTTTTTATTATTCAAAATTATTTTTGAATTTAGATTTTTATATTGATATGTGATTTCTATTTTGCCTGTAATAGCTATCAAGTATTGTGAACATTTTCGATGAGCATGATTTGCTCTAACATAGCCTTTATTACCATATACTAAAAAAATTCTTTTTGGTTTAAATGGGATATCTTTCTTAAATGAAAATGGAATTAAATTTCCACTTTTTTTCCTATATATTTTAAATTCTTTTCCTGTATAAAAATCCATGGATAAAATACTAAATAAAATTATATTAATTTTTATTATAATAAATACATGAATAACTTTAATTGGGCCAATTACAATAATAATATTAGTTTATTTAAAAAGTTAAGTAAATTTAATAAAAAAAATAAATTTAATTATATAGAAAATGGTTTTTATAATCATGTTCGAGATATATTTTGTTTATCATTAATTCTAACAAAAATAAAAAAAAATAAGGAAAAAATAGAAGTATTAGATTATGGAAGCAATAGATTATCTTATTCAAACTTAATAAATAAATTAAATATAAGAAAATTTAAATTTTTTGTATATGATCCATTTTGTAAAAAAAATATCAAGTTTAGTAACCCAAATATTTCTTTTTTTATTAGAGAGGATGGTCTTAAAAAAAAATGGGATATGGTAAATTTTGGATCTTCTATACAATATTTAAATAAACTAAGTGTTTTGAATAAAATTAATTTTTTCAATACGAAGGTAATTCTTATTACAGCTACACCTTTTTCACTATCAAAAAAATATTTATCTGCTCAGAAAAATAATAAAAACTTATTCCAGAATATTCATTCTTTAAACGAAATTTTAAATTTTTTTAAAAGGAAAAAATTTAAACTAGTTTTCAAATCTAGAAATGAAGACAAATATATTTCTGCTAAAAGAAAATTTAAAACATATTCTTTAAATTTATTATTTTTAAAATGAATAAATTCTTTTCACAATTATCTATTGTAACTGTCTCTTTTAAATCTTCAGAAAAATTAATTAGGCTAATTTCAAATTTAGATAAAAAGTTTAAGATAATAATAGTAGAAAATTCACAAGATAAAAAATTAAAAAAAAAACTATTAAATAGAAAAAATCTTTTTTTTTATTATCCAAGTACAAATAAAGGTTTTGGTGCTGGTTTAAATTATGGAATTAAAAGAGCTGCAACAAAGTATGTTTTGTATTTAGACATTGATACGAAAATAAATTCAAATCAAATTTTAAAATTATTCAATAAAACAAAAAAAACAAAAAATTTTGGAGCTATAACTGCAAAAATAAAGGGACAAAATTATACAGATTTAATTTTAGGAAATGACAAAATTAATAAAATGAAATATGTAAAATTTAATACTGGCTGCGTAATGATGTTTGAAAAAAAAACTTTTAATAGTATCGGTGGTTTTGATGAAAATTTTTTCTTATATTTTGAGGAGTCAGATTATTATACTAGATGTATTAATAATAATAAAAAAATATTTTTATTCGAAAAAATTTTAGTATCTCATGAAGGTAGTGGATCAATCGACATTAAATATAAACAAAAATATGATATTTTAAGAAATTGGCACTATTGTTGGTCTAAATTTAATTATTACTGCAAGCATGATGGATATGTAGTTGCTTTTAGTAAAACTTTTCCAAATTTAATTAAATCTTTAAAAGGAATGATTATTAGTATTATAAAATTTAATTATCAGAACTTTGATAAACATTTAGCTGAATTCAAAGGAATTTTATCGGCCTATTTTAGGTTAAGTTCATATTATAGAATTAACTAATATAATCTTTAAAAGAAATAGCTTCTTTATCTTTTTTTGAAACAATTGGATTTTTTATTCCCCAATTAATTTTTAAATCCTTATCATTCCAATGAATACTTCTTTCACCTTTGACAGATCTATAATTACTACAGCTATAAACAACAATATTTTCTTTAGCCATAGCCAAAAACCCATGCGCAAAACCCTTTGGGACATATAGAAATTTAGAATTTTTTTCACTTAATATTATCTTGAAATGTTTACCAAATGTTTCGGATTTTTTTCTTAAATCTACAACAACATCTAATATTTTTCCTTTTACAACAGAAATTAATTTTTCTTGTGGATTAATTACTTGAAAGTGCATTCCTCTAATTACATTTTTTATTGATGAAGATACAATTGTAAATTTTAATTTTTTTTTAATTTTTTTTTCAAGAAATATTTCTCTCAAATATCCTCTGTTATCATCAAACCTTTTATTATTAAATATATAGAGATTTTTAAATCTTGTTGAAATTTTTTTCATTATTTAATTAGATTTGCTAAATAATTAGAGTATTGGCAATTACCATAAAATTTTATTGATTTTTTTATATGAGCTCTATTTATCCATTTGTTGTTTAAAGCAATTTCTTCTAGGCATGCAATTTTGAATCCTTGTCTGTTTTCGATTGTTGATACAAATGTGCTAGTTTTATAAAAATCTCCGATAGACCCTGTGTCAAGCCAAGCACCTCCTCTACCTATAAAATTAGCATAAAGCTTATTTTTTTTTTTATATTTAATTAATAAATCTGTAATTTCTAATTCTTTTCTAATGGAAGGTTTAAGTTGTTTAGCATAATTAGTAACTTTTTTGTCAAAGAAATATAGTCCAGTTATAGCAAGATCAGACAAAAATTTTTTTGGCTTTTCTTTAATAGTCACTATTTTGTTTTTAGAGTTTACTTTTGCCACTCCATATCTTTCTGGTTTAGTTACTCGGTGCAGTAGAACTTTCGCACCAGATTTGAGTTTAGTACAATCTGAAAGTATTTTAGATAAATTTTGACCATAAAAAAAATTATCACCAAGAATTAAAGCTACACTATTATTATTAATAAATTTTTCTCCAATTATGAAAGCATCTGGGAGTCCTCTTGGCTTTGGCTGTTCAGCGTAAGTTATTTTAATACCCAAATTTTTACCATTAGGTATTATTTTCATATATTGGTTAAGTTGACCTTTATTTACTATTATTAATATGTCTTTAATTTTTGACAACATTAATATTGACAAAGGGTAAAATATTAGAGGCTTGTCATATATGGGGAGCAAATGTTTATTTACAGCTTTAGTTAGAGGACTCATTCTAGTTCCCATTCCACCAGCTAATATAATTCCTTTTTTTACCATTTTTTATTTCCAAGTCTTCTAGTAATATCTTTTTTTTTCAAACTAGAATAGTATTTCTGATTATTTAGATACCAATTTAATGTTTTTTCTAATCCTTTGTTAATATTCATTATTGGTTTCCATTTTATTTCTTTTCTTAATTTACTACTATTTATTGCATATCTTAAATCATGGCCAGGTCTATCTTTAACAAATTTTATTTTAACATTTTTACCCATTTTTAATTTATTTTTAGCAATTAATAATAATTTTTTAGTGATTGATAAATTATTTAAATTATTATTTGAACCAATATTATAATAATTGCTTAATTTTCCTTTTTTAAAAATCTTTATTAAGGCTTCACAATGATCAGACACATATATCCACTCTCTAGAATTATTACCTTTGCCGTAAATTGGAAGTTTTCTATTATTTAGCATGTTGTAAATTAGTTTTGGAATTAACTTTTCAGGATGTTGCTTTGGTCCATAATTATTTGAGCAATTAGTTATAATTGCTGGGATATTATATGTCCTTATATAAGACCCAACTAAATGATCTGATGAAGCTTTGGATGCTGCATAAGGTGAACTAGGATTGTAACTATCTGTTTCTTTGGATCTGCCATTTAAAACATCTCCATAAACTTCATCAGTAGAAATATGAATTAATTTTGTATTTTTATTTTTTTTATAATATTTTTTAAAGCACTCCAATAAATTAAATACACCTAAAATATTGCTATTAATAAAATTTTTTGGACCTTCAATGGATCTATCGACATGAGTTTCTGCCGCAAGATTGAATATTACAACAGGTTTATATTTTTTAAATATCTTTAGTATTTTTTTTTTATTTTGAATATCACATTTAATAAATTTGTATTTTTTATTTTTTTTAAATTCTTTGGTGTTATAAAAATTTGATGAGTAACTAATTTTATCTATATTAATTACTTGGTATTTTTGTTTTAAGAGCAATTCAATAAGATTACTCCCAATAAATCCCAACCCACCTGTTACTAAAACTCTATGCATTTTTTTTTTTACAACAATACTTACTTTAAGTATACTTGTTTATCCTAATGAATTTAGATCTAAAAAATATTACTTTTATTATTGTTACATTTAAAAGTGAAAAAATTGTTTATGAATGTATTAATTCACTACCAAAAAATTCAAAAATAATATTAATCGAGAACTCTAAAAACATTAAGTTAAAGAAAGAAATAGAGGCTAAATATGACAATATTGAGATAATAATTAATGAAAATATAGGTATGGGGGCATCGAATAATATTGGTATTAAAAAAAGTAAAACAAAATATGCGTTTATTATAAATCCTGACGTTAAGTTTAATAATGATACTTTACAAAAAATTTTTGAAGCATCCGAATCTATTGATGATTTTGCGATATTGTCGCCAATAAATAGCGATCTAAATTATCCAAATTATAAAATATCAAGTGATAATAAAAACATAAATAATAATATCATTAGCGTTGATTATGTTGATGGTTTTTCTATGTTAATAAATAAAGAAAAGTTTAAAGAAGAAGTTTTTTTTGATGAAAACTTTTTTTTATATTTAGAAAATACTGACTTATGTTTAAGAACAAAAAAAAAAGGACAAAATATTTATATAATTAAAAATTCAATTTTAGATCATTTAGGAGCATCTTCTTCAGACAAATTATTTTCGAAAGAAAATGAATATCTCAGAAATTGGCATTGGATGTGGTCAAAATTTTATTTTAACAAGAAGTATTATGGTTATCTAAATGCTTTAAGTAAAGTAATTTTAAATTTATTGTCTGCGATGTTTAAATATGTTTTTTATTTAATTTTATTTAATTCACATAAAAAAAAAATTTATTTAATGCGTATTTATGGTTTGTATAATTCAATGATAGGAAAAAAATCTTGGTTTAGAATAAATAATTAATGACCAGGAAAGTTAATTAAATTTTCTATTTTATAACCTTGTTTTATAAGTTTATCAGCACCACCTAAATCAAAAAGATTAATGACAAAGACAAATCCAGCTACTTTTCCATTTGAGATTTTTATTAGTCTTGTAGCAGCATCTGCCGTTCCTCCTGTTGCAACTAAATCATCTATTATTAGAACACAGTCATCTTTGTTTATAGAATCTTTATGAATCTCAATAGTTGCAGTTCCATATTCTAATTCAAAATCAATAGAATGTGTTTCAGCTGGTAATTTATTTTTTTTTCTAAGTAAAATAAAAGGTTTTTTAATAATATATGAAACTGCAGAAGCAAAAACAAATCCTCTAGATTCTACAGCTGCTATTTTATTGAATTTAAATAGTTTAGATTTCTCAACTATTTGATCTATGCAATAAACAAAAGCTTTTTCATTTTTAATTAAAGTTGTTATATCCCTAAAAAGAATTCCCTTTTTAGGATAGTCTGGAATTGATCTAATATAATCTTTTAAATTCATAATTCTTTAAGTTATATACTGATAAATAAATTATTTTTTAATTATGGCAAATAATAAATTAGCAATAATTGGTGGTAGTGGGTTATATGATGTTGAAGAATTTAAAGATAGAGAATTTTTAGATTTAAACACGCCTTGGGGAAAACCTTCTGATCAAATTTTAAAGACTAAATTTAATGAAAAAGAAGTTTTTTTTCTTCCAAGACACGGAAGAGGACACTTTATTTCACCATCAAAAATAAATTTTAGAGCTAATATTGATGCACTAAAACAACTTGATGTTACTGACATCGTTTCTGTTTCTGCTGTTGGATCATTGAAAGAAGAATTAAATCCAGGAAAGTTTGTTATTGTTGATCAATTTATTGATCGAACATTTGCAAGAAATAAAACATTTTTTGATGATGAAATTGTTGCTCATGTTTCTATGGCTCATCCAACTTCAAACGGCTTAATGAATGCTTGCGAAGATGCTATAAAAAAAGAGAGGATTTCCCATCAAAGAGGTGGCGCTTATGTTGTGATGGAAGGTCCTCAATTTTCTACCTTAGCGGAGTCAAATTTATACAGATCATGGAAAGCAGATGTGATTGGTATGACCAATATGCCCGAAGCAAAATTAGCTAGAGAAGCAGAAATTAGATATGCGTCAGTATCAATGGTAACTGATTATGACTGCTGGCACCCCGATCATGAAAATGTTGATGTTCAATCAGTCATTAAAGTTTTATTAGGTAATGCTGAAAAGGCAAAAAATATGATCAAAAACCTTATAGATAATTTTGAAAATCATATTGATCCGAAAGATCCAACTACAAATTGTTTGGATGTTGCAATTATTACTGATCCTAAAAAAAGAACTCAGAAAACAAAAGATAAATTAAAAACAGTAGCAGGTAGAGTTTTGGATAAATGAAAATAGAGGGAAAAGAATATCGCACAATATGGTTTGATGAAAAAAAACAAGTTGTAAAAATTATTGATCAAACAAAACTTCCTCATCAATTTATAATTAAAGATCTTCTAACGGTTAAAGATGTAATTAATGCTATTAAAAATATGGAGGTTAGGGGAGCACCTCTTATAGGTGCTACAGCTGCTTATGGATTAGTTTTAGCAATTATAAAAAATAACAATCAAACTTTTTTAAAAAAATCTAGCGAAGATCTAATTAATTCTAGACCTACAGCTATTAATCTTAAATGGGCAGTAGATAGAATGATGAAAAAATTATCAGGAATAACCAGTAATGAAATTTTAAATTTAGCTATAAGTGAAGCAAAAGAAATTTGTGAAGAAGATGTACAGTTCTGTAAAAATATTGGTTTAAATGGATTAAAAATTATTGAAGAAATTTATAATAAAAAAAAAGATACAGTAAATATTTTAACTCATTGTAATGCAGGCTGGCTTGCAACAATTAATTGGGGAACAGCCACTTCACCAATTTATCATTCACACAAAAAAGGAATGAAAGTTCATGTTTGGGTAGATGAAACCAGACCTAGAAACCAAGGAGCAAATTTAACGTCTTATGAATTAAATGAAGAAGGAGTACCCAACACTATAATTGCCGACAATACAGGAGGAATATTGATGCAAAGAGGCGAGATTGATATGTGTATAGTTGGTACCGATAGAACTCTTTCAACAGGAGATGTTGTAAATAAAATTGGAACTTATTTAAAAGCTTTAGCAGCTAAAGATAATAATGTTCCTTTTTATGTAGCGTTACCAAGCTCAACCATAGACTGGAATATAAAAGATTTTAAAGACATTCCAATTGAAGAAAGAAATTCGGACGAATTATCTCATCTAGAAGGGTTAGATGAAAACAATAAAGTAAAAAAAATATTAATTTATCCAAAAAAAAGCAAAGCAATGAATCTTGCTTTCGATATTACTCCCGCAAAATATATAACTGGATTAATTACAGAAAAAGGAGTCTGTGAAGCATCAGAGCAAGGATTAAAAAAACTCTTTAGATGAAAAACAAAATAGTAAGTATAATATTTATTATTATTGCAATTAGTGCTCTTTATTTAGTTAGAGTAAAATACAGCAGTTACAACATAAATAAAACAATCGAAGCATGTATGGTGTGGCAAAAAAAAATATCAAAATTTAATAACGCTAAAGAGATCAGAGAATATTGTGAAGAAGAAATTAAAAATAAAGTTAAATATTAAACAACAATTGTAATAATTCTATGGAAACAGTTAAAATGATTGAAGTTACAAGAAACGGAGCCGCAGAAAGCGTTCATCAAGGCACTGCAGTACTAATCAATTCATCAGGAGAAATATTAAAAGAATGGGGTAATTCAGAAATATTAATTTATCCAAGATCTGCACTTAAACCCATTCAATCTCTTAATCTTTATAAAGAAGGAGTTGCAGAATCGTTAAATTTGTCTGATGAGCTTATAGCTTTAACGACAGCTTCTCATCATGCAGAAATCTTTCACCAAGAAATGATTTCTAATTGGTTAAAAAAAATGGATTTAAAAGAAAATAATCTATCATGTGGACCTGCTTGGCCATGGAATATAAATGATAAATTTAAAGCTTATTTAAAGTATGAAAAAAAAAGAAAAATTTTTCATAATTGTTCAGGAAAGCATTGTGGGCATTTGGCAGTATGTAAAAATAAAGATTTACCTATTAAAAATTATCAAAAAATAAATCATCCAATTCAAAAAGATTTGATTCAATTAATTGAAGATTTATCCCAACATAAAATAGAAAATATCGGCATAGACGGATGTACTTTACCAAATCCATTAATACCTTTAAAAAAGTTTGCATTAGCAGCAGCTTGTCTTGCCGACTATGAAAAACTAAATGAACACTCAAATATAGCTAAAAGAATTTTTAACTCTTGTACAAAATTCCCTGAAATCACTGGGGGTACTAACAGTATAAATTGTATTTTTACTAAACTTTCAAAGGGAAAGATATTTTTTAAAAATGGGGCAGAAGGTTTTTTTCTTGCAATAATACCGGAAAAAAAATCTGCTTTAGCAGTTAAAATTATGGATGGGGCAGCAAGAGCAGCGGAAGTAGCTATAGCTGGACTTATATCCGAGTTAAAAATAATTGACGAAGATCAAATTGAAAAATTTAAAAATAGACCAGTAACAAACTCTGCTGATCAAATCATAGGACATATAAAGTGGTTACTTTAAAAGATTATACTGTATTTTTTTTAACTCCACTTAATAAAAAATCAGATATCTGATTTGCTATCATTTCAGCTACCATTATTGAAGCTTCTGTGGTTGAGGCAGCTATATGAGGAGTTAGTATTGCTTTTGGATTATTAAATAAAATATTTTCTTTAGCAGGTTCTTTTGAAAAAACATCTACAGCAGCTCCAGCTATTAGATTTTCATTTAGGGCATCATTCAAATCTTTTTCATCAACTATATTACCACGTGATGTGTTAATAATATAAGTAGTCGGTTTCATTTTTTTATAATGTTCTTTAGTTATTAAAGGCTTACCATCCACCGCTGTTTTACAATGAAAACTTATTATATCGCTTTTGTTGATTAATTCGTCAAAGCTGACATTGTTTATATGAGGATAATCTTTTTTTCTTGATTCTATTGATTTTGAATTTACTAATATCTTCATATCAAAACCTTTAACCAAATTACTTAATCTAACACCAATATTTCCAAAACCAACTATTCCAAGAGTTTTTTTTGAAAGTTCTGTTCCTTTGATGTTTTTCTTTTCCCATTGTCCTTTATGTGTAGTTTCATTTGCAAAAGGAATTTTTCTTAGCAAAGAAATAATTAATGCAAAAGCATGTTCCGCCGTTGCGTTTGAATTTCCACCGGGAGTATTCATGATTATAATATTTTTTTCTTTAGCTGTTGCCATATCTATATTGTCTACTCCTGCTCCAGCTCTACCTATAGCTTTTAAGTTTATTGCAGCTTCAATTATGTTCTTAGTAACTTTTGTTGCGGATCTAACAATCATTCCATCATATTCTGGAATAATCTTAATAATTTCTTCCTCTGATAAGTCTGTTTTTACATCAACTAAAATATTATTTTTTTCAAATATTTTTTGAGCAACATTGCTCATTGAATCTGATATTAAAACTTTAGACATTATTTTTGACCGAATAATAAGCCCAATCTATCCAAGGTAATAAAACTTTCATATCATCATTTTGTACTGTTGAACCACCCCATATTCTTATGCTTGGTGGAGCTTTGGGGTATCCATTGATATCATTAGCCACACGTTCTTTATCTAGAATTGAAAATAATTTTTTTAATATCTCTCTTTGCTCATCTTCATTAAATTTAGCAAACCATTCATCTTTAATTAACAAAGTAATACTTGTTGTAGATCTTGTGTTTTTATCTTCACACATGAATTTTACCCAATCACTCTTACTTACCCAATCTTCTACAATTTTTAAATTTTCGTTTGAAATTTTTACCAATTCTTTGGTACCACCTACAGATTCTACCCAGTTTAAAGCATCTAAAGCATCTTCTACACAAATCAATGAAGGAGTATTAATTGTGCTTCCTTCAAAAATTCCTTTAATTAATTTTTTCTTATTAGCAATCCTAAATAATTTTGGAATTGGCCATTCAGGCGTAAATGTTTCTAATCTTTGAACAGCACGCGGCGATAAAGTCAACATACCATGTGACGCTTCACCTCCCAGAACCTTCTGCCAAGACCAAGTAATTACATCAAGTTTACTGTAATCTATTTCCATTGCAAAAATACCTGAAGTGGCATCACAAATAGTTAATCCTTTTCTGTCTTCTGGTATCCAATTTGCATTAGGAACTCTAACTCCTGATGTTGTCCCATTCCATGTAAAAATTACGTCATTATCAAAATTTACTTTGCTTAAATCAGGAAGTTTTCCATAATCAGCTATATGTTTATTTACATTTTTAATTTTTAATTGATCAATTACGTCAGTTACCCAGTCTTTTCCAAAATTTTCCCAAGCCAAAATATCAACTCCTTTAAATCCTAATAAAGACCAAAGTGCTGCTTCCAAAGAACCAGTATTTGATCCTGGCATAATTCCTAAAAGATAATTATCTGGTAATTTTAATAATTGTTTTGATTTTACTATTGCCTCATTCAGTTTTTCTTTACACTCTTTGGATCTATGTGATCTTCCAACTGGTGTATCTTTTAAAGCATCAATATTCCAACCTGGTCGCTTCGCACATGGTCCACTAGAAAAATTTGTATTTGTAGGTTTTGTTTTTGGTTTTTCCATAAAGAAATATTTTTTAACGTATAACGATTAAAAATCTTTTTTAAAGCTTTTAGTTATTTTTATTCAAAATCATATGCAACTAAACCGTCCAAAGGTTTTGGATCAAACCATGTTGATTTTGGTGGCATATTTAATTTTTTATCAGCAAAATTAATTACATTTTCCATTTGAGTAGCAAATAATGCAAAACCAACTTTCGCTTCGTTTGAATCGACTTTTTTTTCAATGCCTTCTAAACCATGAAAACCTGCTAAAAAATCAATCCTATTGTCATACCTAGGATCTCCGATTCCTAAAGTGGGTTCTAGTAAATAGTAGTGCAATAAATTTATATCTAAATTAATAATGTGAAATAAATTTTGATGAGGTTTTTCTTTAAGTTCCAAAGAATACCATTGTTTTTCTAAATACA
>Ga0187833_10002945_pt1 | contig 17742 bp, 14 predicted proteins | sample ETNtaG_37_FD_167968 | JGI IMG/M metagenome (GOLD analysis project Ga0187833, IMG submission 167968) | Marine microbial and viral communities from oxygen minimum zone, Eastern Pacific Ocean - ETNP2014_SV_400_PacBio MetaG (Illumina Assembly) | ecosystem: Environmental > Aquatic > Marine > Hypoxic...
ATCAACATTTCTGTTGATTCAGCAAGTTCACCGCAGCAGGTAGCTACGACTTTACAGATTGTATTTTTACTGACAGTCCTGACAATGGCTCCGGCCATTTTGATTATGACTACATCTTTCACACGTTTTGTGATTGTACTGTCATTTTTGCGTCAGGCTATCGGCACACCACAGGCACCTTCAAACCAAATCGTGATTGGTCTGGCGCTATTTCTTTCTTTGTTTGTGATGATGCCTGTCTGGGAAGAAGTCAATACTGCTGCACTAGAGCCTTATTTGGATGAGACAATTTCTCAGGAAGAATTCATGGACCGTGCGGCTTTACCAATTAAACGATTTATGGGAAAGTTTACACGTGAAAAAGATCTAGCTTTGTTTGTTCGTATTGCTAAAATAGAACGTCCAAATAATCTTGATGATGTCCCAATCTGGGTTATGATACCTGCTTTTGTAATTAGTGAACTGAAAGCCGCGTTTCAAATCGGATTTTTATTGTATGTCCCGTTTCTTGTAATTGACATGGTTGTTGCCTCTATCCTGATGGCAATGGGTATGATGATGATGCCGCCAGTAATGATTTCATTACCTTTCAAGCTGATGCTTTTTGTGCTGGTTGACGGCTGGCATTTGATTCTAGGTTCAATGGTTAAAAGTTTTGTAGATTTCTAATTCATTTTTTAATCCTCTATTTGAGATAAATTTATGACAGAAGCTCTTGTTGTCTCAATCATGATTGAAGCCATGCGAATGGCCACCCTGCTTGCGGCACCTATGCTGATTGGTGCACTTGTTGTGGGTCTACTGGTCTCCATTTTCCAGGCAGTAACGCAGATTCAGGAGCAGACATTGGCCATTATTCCTAAAATGGGTGCAATGATGGCTGTTTTAGCAATCCTGTTCCCCTGGTTTCTCTCACAGGCAACTACCTACATGTCCGGTATTTTCACCAACATCCCAAGGTATATTGGCGGATAAAAGCTAATAGATAAACCTGCTCTTAATTCATTAAGCAAGACCCAAATAATTTGTCTCAAGTAATTTCTGGCTAGACCATCCTGTTCCGATATTGGATAATGGTGTTCAGACAGTTGAACTATTCCAAAACAACAATAATTCAATAAAATTAATTTAAAAAAACTATGAGTAAAACTTCTGATCCTGAATTGGAAACCGATGATAATCCTCAAGAGGAAATTATAGAAATAGAGGGAGACAGCTTGGAGGCAATCACTGAAGAAAAATCCCTCGTCATCAGTGAAGATATTTTCCCGGACTCCCTGCTCATCGTACCACTCTACGATCGCCCGCTCTTTCCGAAAATGCTGCTGCCGGTTATCATTTCCGATGAAAAACTGGAAAATGTTTTAGAGGATGAATTAAAAGGTCCTTTAAAATATGTCGGTCTGGTTTACAGTTATGAACCTGATGTGCAGAATGACGAGACTGAAGCAGAAAACATTCCTGACAGACTGGCAAATATAGGAGCAGTTGGAAGGATCGTACAGGCATCAAAGCATGGTAATGACCCGATGCATATAATCGTGCAGGTCATGGAGCGATTTGAAATTCTTGAAATAATTGCTGAAGATCCTGTCTACAGAGCAAAAGTTGAATATCTACAGGGTACAGACGATCAAAAATCTGAGTATGAATTAAAAGCCTTTTCTGTTTCAATTATCAATTTTATTAAAGAACTGGTTCAGCTAAATCCATTGTTCAAGGAAGAGTTGGGTCTGTTGATGGGACGTATTAACCTCAAAGATCCTGCAACACTTGCTGACTTTGCGGCATCCATGACAACTGCATCCGGAAAGGAGTTGCAGGAAATATTGGAAACAATGAGCATCAAGGAACGTATTGAAAAAGCCTTAAATTTGCTGAGACATGAACTGGAAGTTGCTAAACTTCAGGTAAAAATTTCCCAGCGTGTAGAAGATCGGATGTCTCAGCAACAGCGTGAGTTTTTCCTTCGGGAACAACTCAAGGAAATTAAAAAAGAGTTAGGCATCACCAAAGAAGGTTCAGAAAGTGAGACAGAAAAATATGAAGCACGCATAAAGAAACTAAAACTTAGTGAAGAAGCCAAAGAGCGTATTGAAGAAGAATTAGAGAAAATGCGTTTAATCGAACCTGCATCGCCAGAATATCATGTTACCAGAACTTATCTGGACTGGCTGACAATTTTACCCTGGGGTATTTACAGTAAAGATGTCTTCAATATCCAGCGTGCAGCTAGAATTCTAAATCGTGACCACTATGGTTTAAAAGATGTCAAAGACCGTATCCTCGAACTGATCTCTGTGGGGATCATAAACGGAGACCTCGCGGGTTCTATTGTTTTACTGGTTGGTCCCCCGGGAACTGGGAAAACCTCTGTGGGTCAGTCTATTGCCAAAGCAATTGGACGTAAATTTTACCGTTTTTCTCTAGGCGGCATGCGTGATGAAGCGGAAATAAAAGGACATCGGCGTACATATATCGGGGCACTGCCTGGAAAATTTATTAATGCGATCAAAACCTGCAAAACGGCAAATCCGGTAATCATGCTGGATGAAATAGACAAAATCGGCGCGAGTTTTCAGGGAGATCCTGCATCTGCATTGCTGGAGGTTTTAGACCCTGAACAGAACAAAGATTTCCTTGATCATTATCTTGATGTCCGTTTTGATCTTTCAAAAGTCCTTTTTATTTGTACTGCAAACCAAACTGACACAATGCCACCGGCATTACTCGACCGGATGGAAGTCATCCGGCTTTCAGGTTATATCCTGGAAGAAAAACTGCAAATTGCCCGTAAACATCTTTTACAAAAACAACTCAAAATACATGGACTTAATAAATCACAGTTTTCTCTGCCGAAAGTTGTTCTACGTGAAATAATTGATGGTTATGCCAGAGAAGCAGGTGTAAGAAGTCTGGAAAACAATCTTAAAAAAATAATGAGAAAATCTGCACGTAAGATTGTAGAGGAAGAAATTGAAAATGTTAAGATTACTAAAGAAGATCTGCCTGAAATGTTGGGGCGCAAGGCTTTCGCAGAAGAAACACGTTACAAAAAACCTAAAGTTGGAGTCATAACCGGTCTGGCATACACAAGTGTCGGCGGAGCAACTTTGTTCATAGAAGCATCTTTTGTGGAAGCTAAGACTCCGGGATTCAAGCAGACAGGCCAACTTGGTGACGTGATGATAGAATCAACGGAGATCGCTTACACATATATCCGTTCAAAAGGCAGCAGTGATGAAAGAATTAAAAAATTCTTTGCAGAAAACTTTGTCCACATGCATGTACCGGCAGGAGCTACTCCTAAAGATGGCCCTTCTGCTGGAATTACAATGGCTTGTGCACTTTACTCAATGGTTGAAAATCAAGCTGTTATTGCTGATATAGCCATGACCGGAGAGTTAACTCTTACTGGTTTGGTTATGCCTATTGGTGGAGTAAAAGAAAAAACAATTGCTGCCAGACGTACCGGTATTTCTCAATTAATTTTTCCTGCAGAAAATCAAAAAGATTTTGAAGATTTGGATGAAATAATAACTAGAGGCATCAAACCGCATTTTGTGAAAACTTTTGAGGATGTGCTGCCTATTTGTTTTCCAAATTTGAAAGGAACAAGTAAAAAGAAATCTGCAAAAAAATAAATTGAAATTACATGCAATCCGTTTTTAACAATCCTGAATTTATTTCACTGCTGAGTTTGCTGTTTATCTCAGGTGCATTTGCGGGATTGTTAGCAGGTCTTTTCGGCGTCGGCGGTGGAATCATTTTAGTACCTGCCTTACTCTATGCATTTGATGAACTGGGTTATTCACCCGAAGTCACCGCACACATGGCAATAGGGACATCACTGGCGATTATTGTGCCCACCTCAATCACTTCCGCCTGGTCTCATTACAAACGTGGTTCAGGGAACATTATTTTATTCCGCAAACTGGCAATTCCAGTGATGTCCGGCGCTTTGCTTGGTTCATGGCTTGGCGGCAGTTTGAGTGGTGATTCACTCAAAGCAGTTTTCGCCACGCTGACAATGTTGATTGCACTAAATTTATTACGGAAAAACCATTTCGTACTGGGCAAAGAACTACCTACAGATTCAAAGCAGTGGAGTGCAACAGGACTGATCGGTCTGCTTTCAGCAATAATGGGAATCGGTGGAGGTGTTTTTTTCACCTCTTACTTTACTGCCTACAGTTTACCCATGCTAAGCGCAGTTGGGACATCAGCAAGTTTAGGATTGATGATTTCACTGCCTGGAGCAATCGGTTATATTTTCAGCGGTTGGTATAATCCAAATCTTCCTCAGTTAAGCTTCGGATATTTCAGTTTGATGAGCTTTCTTTTCATTTTTCCAATAACCATGTTCATGGCACCACAGGGAGCAAAGCTGGCTCACAGACTTGACAAAGACAAACTCAAACGCTGGTTTGCACTTTTCCTGATGGTTATGTCCCTGCGTATGTTTTACAAAGTTTATATTTGACTGGTTTCCTTCCTATGGCTACAGCAAAACCTTTCGTGATGGGAATCGGTGGCGGATCCGGTTCCGGAAAATCAACGATTGTAAAAGAGATTTTAAATCAGTTAGTTACGGAAAAAGTTTCTGTTATCCAACACGATTCCTATTACAAAAATCGCCCTGAATTATCATTTGAGGAACGAACCAAAATCAATTTCGATCATCCTGATTCTTTGGAGACAAACCTACTGGTCGAGCACCTCAATCTGCTGATTTCAGGAATAAATGTGGAAATCCCAGTATTTCATCATTTTACTAAATATTTAAGAGATTCGAGTACGAAAAAAGTGGAATCACGACCTATCCTGATTGTGGAAGGCATTCTGGTATTAAATGATAAAGAACTCAGGGATTTGATGAATTTGAAAGTATTTATAGACGTACCCCCGGATTTGAGGTTCATCAGACGGTTAAAACGAGATTTATCTGAACACGGACGGTCTGTTGAATCCGTAACCAAGCAATACCTTGCTACTATACGTACAATGCATGAGGAGTATGTTGAGCCCAGCAAAATTTACGCAGATGTACTTATTCCAGAGAGTTGGAGCAATAGGGAGGCCGTTAATCTGTTGGTCTCACATTTACAAAGTCTTCAAGAGAAACATTTTTCATAATTTAGAATTATTTATTCAAATTCTTTTTCCAGTAAACGAATTACATCCTTATGCTGGAAATTTTTGGCGTAATCCAAAGCAGTTTTTTTGTCAAAATCAACCACCGCGGGATCACCACCTTTATTGAGCAATAATCCTATTGTTCCGATATTCCCTCTACGGGCTGCCAGGATAAGAGCCGTTTTTCCATTGTTATTCTGCATGTTTACTCTGGCACCACGTCTCAGCAATTCCCACATGGCTTGCGTATTCCCTTTTTCTGCAGCCCACATCAGTGCGGTCCAACCTGCTTGAGTACGTGCGTTCAGGTTCGCCCTTGATTCCAAAAATAAATTTAACATCACTAACTCGCCATGAAAAGCAGCCCACATAAGAGGTGTAAAATCTCCTATATCCGGATCTGCACCGTGCTCCAACAATAATTTAACAATTGCCTTATTTTTCATGGAAGAAGCCCAAATAAGCGGTGTGTCATCAAACTCATCCTTCAAGTCTACCACCGCGCCGTGTTCCGCCAGTAATGTCACAAGTTCTGCATTTTCTGTTTTTACTGCATGCATAAATGCAGTATAACCCTGTTGATCTTTTAATTCCAACTCAGCTCCGGAAAGCAGTAATTGCTCTACAGCAGGCTTATTCCCGCTTTTGACCGCCATTATCAGGGAAACCATGGGGGTTTCCGGAACGCTAATGTTTTCTACCGGTTCAGTGTTAAGCACTACTTGTGTCTTGTTGTCTGCTAAAAACACTTGCTGTATTTTACCTGACTGATAATCCGGCCAGAGCAAATACAACAAACTCAAAGCAACTGCGGTGAAGCATAAAAACAGCAGCCATCCAAGCCTGAACCAGGGTGAATATTTATCAGAAACATCTTTCGGCAGGACAATCTCAACATCTTCCGGTTTATCATTTAGAAAAGGTTTTTCCGCTACATACTTTCCCGGATTAACAGTTTCAGGAATTACTCGCTTGAACACAACGTTATCTTGATCACTGGAAAAGTAGGGTGTTGAAAAACGAGAAAAATATTTGGGCTTTATCGTAAAAGCTGCTTTTTCCGGTTGCTGCTGTTCAATTATTTGAGGCCTGCCTTCTGAGATTGCCAGTAGAATTGCTGGATCCAGTTGTGAACTTCCGCTTATCGAGATAGGAATGTTTTGTAGTCGGACATGCCTGATAATCAGCCCCAAAAGCTCATGCGTGTCCCTGCTAAAGACTTGCAAATTATCCAAATCAAGCGTAACCTTTCGCGTGTTAGCTGAAGCTAAACTTTTTTCAATAGCTTGCATTTCAGGCTGGATTTCTACCCGCCTTAACTCATCAGTTACTTTCAAAGTCGTAATTTGATCTTTTTCTGTAAGAACTATTCGGTTCAACATTGTACTTTGATGATATTGGCAGGAAGGTTGCAGAAGTTAAGTAAGCCTCTATAATTTTTTCTCAGTATGAGAATCAGCAAAAAACACACCAAGTTTTTGACAATTTTCAAATGATAAATTTTACACGTAAATTACTTTTGGTGCAGTTTGTTTTTGCCTTATGTTTGACAACTGCTGCGGCAGAAGAAGAAGCGATTTTTTGGAAAGATCGACAGATTTCCCAATTGGAACAGCTTACTCCAAGTCTGGTGGAATCCGTGCAAAGTATGCAGAAAAAAATCAGTTCAGTGGCAATTTCAAGTATTTCATATGGAGATGCCCTGCCGAGCAGTTTTCGCAAAGTTGCAACTGCACGTTTACAGCAGACACTAACGAGTCTGATCAAGTTAAAAGTCAGTGTCTGCGAATCATGCAGTCAAATACGTACCGACATTTCAGGCAGTTTTCTAAAAATCAGCCGCGGTATCGCTGACGACAAATACCGCAGGGAGATTGCTAAAGAACTGGAAGTAGAGGGCTTTCTTGATATTGCTGTGTTTACCAGTGAAGGCGAGCAGCTATCCATTTCACTTAACGCATATGAGGCAAAAGGTGGAGAAATTGTTTTTTCTAAAATAGTTACAGGAACACCGCCTAAGAGTGGATCTTACATACACGTGTTTTACGGCAAGATGAGTGTACCTATTACCTTCACCAGTTCAACTTCAGGGAGCGTTGTCACGGTTGAACATCAGTCGCGTGTACTCGGCGGAGAAAAAATGGTACGGCTTACGGATGACTGGAGTTTTACCGGCGGCGGTGCAATGTTGAGTGATGACAACTCCAACTTGACAGATAAATATGAGTCATCCATCACTGGTTTTTTGATAGATGGCACAATAAGTTATGACGTTTTTAACTTTGGTGGAGAGCAGGTATCATTTTCTCTTCTTGGAGGTTTAGGTATGATGACAGTGACACCTTTCAATAATCCGTCATATTTCAAAACAGGATTCAGCTTTTCTGTAGCAGAACAATTGACACTTAATTACCATTACATGGCAATGCTGACAACTGACGAAAGTGCTACAGCTTCCGGAGCATCAATTATTTCTATAGGCTGGAAATTTTAATTTTTTAATTACGTATTTCAAAGATCTGCGCTTATCATGAAACTATTTTATAATTTCAGCTTAATACGTTTATTTTTTAAACTTACTTTTTTTGTAAGCATTTTCTTCGTGTTTGTTCTCAGCAGTTGCACGACGGAAGAAACAGTCGAACCTGTCGCAGAACTTCCGGTGAAGAAAAAAGTGCTTTTCAATCAAAGAACTGATGGCGGAAATAATTCCGTTACTGTTATAGAAGAGACACAGGGCAACAAAAGAATTCTACGTATTGTTTTGCAGCGTGGAGACCTGCAGTCAAACTTAATCCATCCGATTGACAGCCCTAATTTTGTCATTGCAGTACCACTACAGGATGCAACCAGTAAGCGTTTGAGTCTTAAAACCGCTGCATTTGAACAAAGTCTTAAACTCGATCTTGATCAATTACTCTCACGTTATCTGTCACCGGAACGTTTTAACGTTTCAGTAATAATTAATTGGGACCAAAAACTGCTGCAGGAGGTTCAACTCAAAAACCTGCCACTTGAGGCTGATGCCACAAAAGCTGATACAAGCGATGACGATACTGATCTTTCTGAAAGCACGAAACGCAACCATGAACTGAAAGAAGCTTTAAAATCAGTACAGGTCAGTGTTTTGTTGGATAACACATTACCTGAAACTCAAGAGCAGTTTTTAAAGAAACTGATTCCTGCACAGGAATTTTATCTTGCTGACCGTGGAGATACTGTAACAGTAGAAAGAACTTCTTTTCCAAAACCTTTCTCAGACAGTATTGCACCTTATGAAGAACAGATTGTCAGAAGGAAACTAACTGAGTTATTGTTGAAATATGTAGCAAAAACAGACTTTGTGGTGAATGTAAAATTTTCATTAATTGAAAGCAATGAAGAAACTACAAACGCACCACCGTCTGCCAGTAACATCAAAATGGAAATAAATTTACTACTTGATGAAACTGTTCTTCCTACTGTTGATACTTTCCTGAAAGAAGCAATCCCTCTGGCGATAAATTTTGATCAGAAACGTGGAGATACGCTGGCAATTATCCGCAAGGATTTTCCGGAACGTTCCGACAGTTCACTTTCACCGGAACAACGCGGTGCGCTTAAAGATTATCGTGCAAAAATACTTGAAGCATTCCAGACTGGTGACTACGTTGCCGGTTTAGAATGGGCTGCAAAAGGTTTGAAAGTCGCAGTGAAACGTTCAGACAAAATATTTATCCTGAAAATGAAAGGTTCATTACATTTTCTCCTTGAAGAAAAAGAGGAAGCTCTCGAAATGTGGCAGCATGTTCAACGTTTAGATCCAAAGGATGAAGAGGTACGTCAAATGCTGGATAATCTGGAGTAGGTAATGAAAAATAATAAATTTTTTGGCGCAGAAGTTTCTCTTTATTCTCTGCTGATTATCTGTCTGCTGAGCTTTTTGTTTATCGACAAATTAAACGCTCAGGAGAGTCCTGCTACTTCAGATCAGGCACAGGTGGAAGATCCGTCGCCGGAAAAAGCCGCTGAATCAGCAGAAAAAAAACAGACTCTGGAAGAACTGCTAGCTGTACCTTTTAATCAAATAAAGAAAGAACAGGAAGAAGAAGAATTAGCACTTTCAGGAGACGGAAGCGTTGCTGAAAAACTAAGTGGCTCAAATAAAGGTGATGTAAAACTGCCTCCGCCACCGGAGCAGAGAAGAGTTGAAAGAGATATCGAAAAACAATTAGATGTTATTTTCCGTGAAAAATTACCTAAAGAGTATGTCGGTGTTTCCGTCAGTATTCGTTATATCCTGGAAACTGTGCCTGTCACTAAACGTGATAAAAGTATCTCAAAAATAAAATTACCAGGATTCGAAAATAATGTCTGGGTGCCGACACAAACAAAAAAGATTGTTGGTATTGTGAATCAGGTGAGACCGTACACGACAATTTTTGCTGTTGTGAATACTTCTATTTCACTTTTCAATGTGGAAGTGCTACGACAAACATTGGATGATCGTGTTAAGTTTCTCAACCTGACCGGTAGAGATGTGCTTAAAATGGTGCATGTGCCTTTTACTACACCTGCAACATCTTCTGTAACTACTCTCGATAATGCTGCAGTTGAATTTGCTGAGGCAGATAATGCTGAGACAGATAATACTGAAGCCGATGCCGATGCCGATACTGATACTGATAACGGTTCAATAATTGATGAAGAACCCGGAGTAGCAGGTGAACAGGAAAACCTCGCGGCAGGGGAAGAAAAACCTGAAGCAATTTTGGAACCCGATCCTGAACCAAGGCGCATAGACATGAAGGCCAAGGTTGAAACTACACGCTATTTACTGCAAGCCAGAAAGGCTTACATGAGCGAGAATTATGATTCTGCTATAACCGCGCTCCGCAGAGCAATTGAGTTAAATCCTTTTTCCTCACAGGCTTTTGCTATGCTTGGTTCCATCTATTACCGGCTGGGCTGGAATAGAATGGCATTAGAGAACTGGCAGCATGCTCTTAAACTTGATCCAACAAATGAGGGTCTGAAAAAATATCTCATGCGTTTGTCCCGGTGAATATGATCATAAAAACAACATCAAAACCAAACAAGCGAATTTTCAAAATTATGCGTGGATTTTTTCTGCCGGTTTTAGTTTCCAGTTTAAGCTTAATTTTGCTTGCTCCTGCATTTTCTCTCGAAGCACAGGAACGTGTAAAGTCGCTCAGTATTCGTCAATTTGAAATTGAAGAGGCAATCCGCAATGGACTCAAGTATTATCTTGAGCCGAAGGATTATGTACTGCGTGTAAAACTGTTTGGAGAGGAACGCGCGGTTAGTATGGCTAACGAAACCCTTCCCGGATTTGGACAACTGAATACCCCTTCCATAACAAGCGGTGCGAAATATTGGCAGATTATTCGGATGAGAGTGGATTTGGTAATGCACAAAGAAGTTTCACCTTCAGTCAATTCCTACATCGGCGAAATTGTACCTATCCTCAGTGGACTAGATTATGAACGCGGTGATGAACTGATTTTTGTGCCTATCCTGCCAAGTGAACCTTTTCCTGAACAACTCGATAAACCTGCAGGAAGTGAGGATTTGCCTGATCCAATGGCAAAAGCTGTTGCGGAAGATGAAAAAGCAAAAGAGGGTGAAGAAAAACCGGGAGCTGATCCTGCTGCGGAAGAAGCTGATAAGTTGATCGAAGAAGAACCGTTCTGGTTGAGAATGAGTGAGATTGAAAAAATACTCGCCGGAATGCTGCTTTTTCTTATACTTTTGTTTTTCTGGGTTCTGTGGAAACTGAAAAAGGTCAAAGAAGCCCAACCAGAACAAAATGGATATCCTGCTCTAATGCCCCCTAATATGCAGACTCCACAGCTTCCTGCAGCACCTCAGCAGGGTTTTGTTTCAATTCCTGATCCACTGGACAAACTGGTTGAAAGTAACGGACATCCGGAATATAAGGTGAACGGTACTATGGTGAATGAGGAAAATGAACGTCTGGTTCAGGAAATCATCAAGCAGCTCGTAGGACGTGATGACTGGAAACAAGAACTTGTACATGAGATGTCACGTGACAAACAGTCAATGGAAATGCTGACCCAGCTTATTTCAACATTGGGAATGAGCGCATCGAGAACACTCTTTGCCGGAACTATTCCTCAGAAAACATATTTGGAACTTGAGAAGCTGGCAGAAGAAGCCGTGCTGTCTCCTGAAGATGCAAATACTGTTTTAAAAGATGTTCAGAAATTTTTACTCACCAAACAGTTGACTGAACCTGAACAAAACAAAACAAATCCATTTGGATTCATGGATCAATTAACAACATCACAAATCGGTTTTTTGATCAAGGAAGAGCCTGCAAAAATAAAAGCCTTCGTCATCGTACGGATGGAAAGTGAGGAAGCTGCTGAATTACTACGAGAGCTGTCGACAGATGAACGCACCAAAGTAGCGTTGGAAATGGGAAAATTACATGAACTTCCGCTTGAACTGGTTGAAAAGATTGGCTACAACCTTGCCGAAAAAGCGAGACATGTGCCAGATGAAGGTACAGTAGGAGTTGACGGAGTGAAATTCGTCGCGGATGTTCTCAGTGACTTAGACAACACAACCAGGGAAGAATTGATCAACGGTTTGCGAACCTCAGATATTAAAATGAGTGAAGATATTGAGAGTAACTGTTTTATTTTTGAATCACTTCCGGATGTACCTAAAGATATTTTGTTGGAAGTTGTCCGCAAATTACAGCCTGATTCGGTAATTACTGCAATTTCTGGTTCTACCACAAAAATAAAAGAAGCAGCAATTATGTGTTTTCCTGAAAAAAGCCGCGCTGCTTTGGTTTCTTCACTAAAAACAAAAACTCCGGATACAGAAGAAATCCGGGAAGCACGCAAATTATTTACAGTATCTATGCGAGATATGGCTGATGCAGGAAGACTCGACTTGAAAGACGTAAATTCAAAATTTGCACAGCGTAACAGTCCTGCTGAAGTTGCTGCTTAGAAAAACCGAATCCGCAACACTCAATGCTACTGCGTTAATCCTCATATAAATCTGTATATTTATTCTCTGGCTCCGGAATTAACGGCATAACCGTTTCCGGAGTTATTGTAGTCAAGCAGCGCAGATAGTTAGGATTCCGGCATTTCCCGCGCCCGTCTCTGCTGCAGGGACGACAACTGAGCACTTCATTTGTTTCCACTATTTGACTTTCCTGCAGAAACGGTGCATAGCCAAATTCTCTGACAGTTGAACCAAAGAGGGCAATTACTGGGGTACTGACCGCTTCCGCCAAATGACTGACAGAAGTATCGTTTGACACTACTAATTTTGCGTGCTTGAGCAATTCTGCTGATTCCAACGGAGAAAAATCACCTGCCGTATTGTGGATTTCTCCACGAAATCCTTTTTCAAGTTGAGAAGTCTCTTTTTCATTTGCCCCACCCACCAGCACAACAGGCCAGCGACTCGCAATTAAATTCGAAATCAGTACATGATAATTTTGCATCGGCCAGCACTTGAGCGGATATGAAGCAGAAGCTCCAATTGCAATAAAACGATTCGGCAGAAGTCTGTTTATCTCCATAAATTCCTTTACAGCTAAAACAGCACCTTTGTTCGGGAATAATTCTGTGTGATTCTGCAGTTCCAGTTGAGTCCTCTCCTGCAGAGGACTCAGCAGGTGCTGACGCTGCGGTGGAGATTTTTTGAGTAAATTGATTTTGAAACGGATCAGCAAACTACGACGCCAACTGCGTTTGTTGATGGACCAAACTTGCGGACTTTTAAACAGTCCAAAACCTGAAAGATTCCAGACAATCCATATACTTCTGAGTGAACGGTGAGCATCGTAAATCAACTCAAACTTTTCCTGGCCTAATTTACGTATCAAATCAGTCAGCTCTGCGACAGATTCTTTTCTGCTGTGACTAATGTAATGATCAATGTGAGGATTGTTTGCCAGCACTGAGCCCATTCCAGAAGAGCTCAGCAGTGTCAATTCTGCTTGGGGATAAACACGCTTCAATTCACGGAAAATAGGGCTTGTCAGCACCAAATCACCTAAAGCACTGAAACGAATAATGAGTATTTTCCGGGGATTAAACAAATAACCTTTAACAAAAAAGCCGTAATTTCATGGAGTTTGCATCAGTTTGCTCAAACTAATAAAAGTCAGAACAGGATAATTCAAACCATTACAATGAATATACTTCAAACAAGTTCCACAATTCAGCAGAAAAATTCCATTTCCGAAAATGATAAGAGTTCTGCATACTCAAATGTTCAAAGACTTTCATTTGAGAATATTCGCGTACTTCGACAGCATTTTGAACAGGGTACATCTCCTTTACGCTCCGTTCTGGGAGATGACCAGCATCAAACCATGATGGTTGCAATGTACGAAGGAACCGAAAAACTGCTCAATCAGGATGTCTCAGAATTTGCTGTGCTCGAATATCTGGAAGGACTTAAATTGACAGCCAGAGAACTACGCCAGCAGGGTATTTCCGGGGATCAGTTCAGAAGCACACTGCTTGAACATTCTGTCACAACTGTGCGTGATCTAGTCCGTTCTTCCTGATTTTCAAGTTCCGCTGACCGACATTTTGTCAATTTTAAATGCCGGAGTTAGAATTGAACTGCGTTCGTCTATTTCACTGCCGATCATTTTTAAATCCTTCAGCATTTCAGCAAAAGTTCCGGCAATTGTAAATTCACTTACAGGCTCCGCTAATTTACCGTCTCTAATCCATATTCCCTGTGCTCCCCGCGAAAAGTCACCGGTTACGATGTTTGCCCCCTGACCGGACATTGAGGTTAAATACAAGCCGTTTTTGACACTTGCAATCAGTTCCTCCTCAGTATAGTCACCAAGTTTAAGGATAAGATTTGAAATCCCGCCTGAGTGACCATTGGAAACCATGCCCAGTTTGTTGGCAGAATATGTTGAGAGCATATAATTTTTCAGCACTCCATTTTCAATCAAAACCAACGGTTTTGCCTCAACACCTTCGCTGTCAAAGTGACGGCTTCCAAGTTTGCCTGGGAGCAAAGGATTATCAATCAAATTGATTTTTGCATCCGCAATTGACTCATTAAGTTTGTTCAGCAGGAAAGACTGCTTGCGAAACAAATTTTCACCCATCAGTGCGGAGGCGATTTTACCCAGAAAACTTTGAGCCATTTCTGAACTGAAGACAACTGGCACTTCCTGACTTACCGGTTTCACCGCACCTAATTTTCGCAGTGTCCTCTGGCAGGCTTTTTCAATAATTTCCTTTGATGGAGTTAAATTCCGATGAAAACGAGCTGCACTGTACCAACCGTCAGTTTGCTTACGTCCTACATTAGTTGATTCACTGGTTCCGTTTGCAGTTGATTCAATATCTTCTGCAATCATAGAAATTCCCATGCTGTAAATAGTTTTTGTCTCTCCTTCCAAAAAACCATTCGAATCTGCATGAACCATGTAAGAGATGCTGTCTGAATAAAATGACTGTTCTGTTTTTAATCTTTGGTCAGCATCAAGACTCAACTCTTCCAGTTCAAGCGGAATGTTTACTTTTTCTGCAGAACTTAACTTGTCATAATCAGGATCAAGGAATTCCAGCTCTCCAGGAGCACGTCCCTGTAATTTAGGATCAGGAAGGCTGTAAAATTCGTCTTCACCCATATAAGGCAATGCCTGCAGAGTAGAACGAATTAATGGGGCTAAAGTCTCTGTTCTAAAATCATTTGAGGAGACAGTTGAGCGCCGTTTGTTTTTTGAAACTGTGAGGTGAATTCCGGAAGAACCTGATTCCTGAAGTGATTCAATTTTCTGTTCACGCACATCTACCTGAAATGAGGTTGACTTCGCCAGTGAGACTGATACCTGTTCTGCACCATATTTCTGTGCCAGATCAATAATATCTTTTGCAATTGTTTTATGTTTTTCTAACATATTATTAGTTATTTATGATGCCCCCATAAAAAGTACTGAAACAGTGTTGTTTCGAGTGAAACAAGAGATCTATTTTAATTTACAGTATTAACATCATTCTGCTGTACTTTTCAGGGACACATCAATCAAATTGACACTAAATTAGAACTTTTGTTGCTTGATCAATAATGCAAAATGTTGTCTTGATTTATACCTGTAAATCAGGGCTTAATAGTAGCATAACTTCAAACAATCACAAGCCTGAACAGCTTTAGTTATTTCCTCTGCAAACTCAGGCTGCTCCCATAGTTTAACTGGATAAAACAGGGGTTTCCTAAACCCTAGCTCCGTGTTCGAGTCACGGTGGGAGCACCATTATAAATCAGATACTTAGATCAATCTATACAATCTTTGTTTTAGTGTTGGTTAAGATGCAGGAACTGCCTGAAATAGCAGAGTGAGTGGGGGGGGTGTGGCGTTGAATATAGGCTCCGGGGGAAACACACAGCCCCTCATTCAATACAGAAAGTAGTTAGAAGCATTTCTGCCTAGATGCTTCCTCAGATGGCTCCGATGATTATTCGTTTTCAGACTTACTCCAAGTAAATACCCTCTTTATAATATCCCATCTCTTTGTAATTGCGAGGACGATATAAATCAAAATTATATATAGAGGATAGATGTAAACTTCCTCAAAAGTATTCAAACAATAATTTTTCTTATGTTGTCCTTAGCTTAACTAGAATGATTAGTCATTTTTTTTATTCGTCCCAATATATATTGACCGAATTATGCCAGTTCAACCTTCAATAGGAATATTGTTCATTGGAAGTTTTTCTATCTTAAACCTTATAAGGTCTATTCACTATTTCTGTTCTAATCCATTAATATACTCTCCTTTGATATTTCTGTTCTTGAAGTAAAATGTTCCATTCCAAGGTTTACCATCTTTCCAATCACCAATAAACTCACTACCATCCGAATGGTAGGTATGTCCGCTCCAACTCTTTACCCCTATATATCTAAAATACTTGCCTCTAAACTTAATTCCGTCTGTAAAAGTATATTTCCCATACCCTTTAATTTCTCCATTTATACCTTCACCTTCATACTTTGTTCCATCAGGAAAAGTTATTTTTATATCACCATTGAATTTTCCATCAATGAAATTCCCTTCATACTTTGTTCCATCAGGGTAGGTCTCTATTCCTGCTCCATTTGGTTTATTTAGCCTAAACTCTCCAATATATTTTCTTCCATCAGAAAATATTTCTGTGCCTTGACCACTTTTCCATCCAAAACTAAATCCCCCTTGGTAAATGTTTCCATTAGAGTCAGTGGATTTTCCTTGTCCACTAAATAACCTATCCATGAAGCCAATATACTTTTTCTTATCTAGAGTGGTCAATTCTCCTTGACCATTTGGTCTCCCATATATTGCACCTACATACTTATCGCCATTACTATAGAGATAGGTCCCGCTGCCATTCCATTTATCATCCCTCCACTCACCTTTAAATTTGTCTCCATTTGGGTAAAAAATTGTTCCTTGACCTTCTCTTTTGCCATTCTTCCACATACCAAAGTACTTCCATCCATTTGGATAAGTCATAGCTCCAAGACCATTATATTTACCATATTTAAATTCTCCTATATATTTTTCCTTTCCATCAGTTGAATTATAAATGCCCAGACTAAATCCATTTTTCGATTCTCCTTCATATTTCCCAATATCCATATTGTCTTCACTTTCTAAACCTTCCCATTTTTCACTATAAAAGCCAATCTCCCCATTCCTAAATCCTAAATATACAATCCCCCCATTTAATATCCTATCACCATGCTCAAAATTTTCTAAAATTGATCCATCATTTTTTCTTTGCTTAGTGTCCCATCCTGATGTAGTTTTTTGTTGATATAAATCACCTGTTTCTGGACCAAACTTACAAGAACAAATAAGTAATATGGGGAGGAGGATGAATAAATGTTTCACTGGAATTCCTTTTTTTAAATTAGGATAGTTGTTTTTTATAGTATCGCTTCACTTGTTTTTCAATAATCTGAGGAAGACAACAGAAGTTAAAACAATTAATTTGATTGTCTTCACCAGCTAAGGAAGCACAGGATGAGTTTAGAATTACTGAATTACAAGCATTCTAGTTTTCTTCTTTTAGGTATTAAATTACCTAAACAAAGAATTATAAATAATTTTATTAAAAAGTCTATGGACCAAATCCCAGCTACATATTCAACAATCGAAAATAGTTTTAAGGAAAAAAATATTATCAATTTTAAAAGCAATGTCAAGGACAACTCTCGTAAAATATTTTATATTTACAAGTACTTTCAACTACTTTTTACAAACATGGTGTGGGGCAAGGATATATTTCCTAGATTCTCAATATTAAAAATTCAAGAAAATTCTATCAAAAACATCTAATAAAAATTATGGGGTGGGATAAAAATTATATTAATAGTTAACTAGGAATTGGGGCAGAGAAATAATGATCTGTCCCAATCCTGGAAACATATACGAAGGTTGCTTATTAAGGATAGTAAAAAGAAATATGTCTTATTTAACAAGCTTCAGAACTTTTTTAAGCCAAGCCTGAAGTTGTTTAATTTCATCTTTCCTTGTCGCTTCAACAGTTATATCAGCCCCCTTGAGATAAACACGTATCAAGTTTTTATCGTTATAA
>Ga0187833_10002947_pt1 | contig 17740 bp, 15 predicted proteins | sample ETNtaG_37_FD_167968 | JGI IMG/M metagenome (GOLD analysis project Ga0187833, IMG submission 167968) | Marine microbial and viral communities from oxygen minimum zone, Eastern Pacific Ocean - ETNP2014_SV_400_PacBio MetaG (Illumina Assembly) | ecosystem: Environmental > Aquatic > Marine > Hypoxic...
CAATTCATCGGTCCACAATTCGGTGATACAACGGTAATAAGAGCTGCTGCAGCATATCAACGAGCAACCAATTGGCATAACAATCACCCTTTGATTTAACTCCCTTGACCATCAAATTATTTAACGTAAATAACACGTGTATGACCGTTCTGTTAGCAGCGATTGCTATGCTGTCGTTTGCAATAATCGCCTGCACCAATAATGATGTCGAACCAACCCCCTACGATCGAGAAGAGTTCACCCCGCTAGATGGCCCGCCACCTTTCCCGATAATATTCAACGGCAAGTTCACAGTCGACGGCAAGCCGGGTCCGGTTAATCAAACCATTTATGCGGAATTCATCCATGGTGGGTCGTCCCCTTCTAGAACTTTCAAAGGAGAGTATGTACAAGTAATTCTTGGACCCGTAAGTACTGCCGATATAGAGCACGGCATAATCACTTTCTATCTAGGCAGTCGGGACGGAGACCATGTTAAAGCCGAAGAAACTTGGGTGTGGGATCAAGTCAATTTACCCACAAATCAATCTTTAGATCTGACCTTCTCGCGTCTTCCGGAAAGTTAAAAAAACACCAATGATCAGAACACTCGGCGATAAATCACCAAAAATTGACCCGACAGCGTTCGTCTCTGAATTTGCATACGTAGTTGGAGATGTAGAACTGGGACCGCATTCAAGCATTTGGCCTGGTGCCATCATTCGGGCAGATTCCGGCAAGATTCAAATCGGTGCGGGATCCAATGTTCAGGACAATTCAGTGTTACACGCAGACGCCGATGCAAAAATTGGGGATAACGTAACGATAGGCCATGGGGTTGTATGCCATGCTCGGCTGATCGGGAATGGTAGTCTTATTGGAAACGGTGCCACATTAAACGACGGCGTCATATTAGGGGAGAGTTGCCTTGTCGCTGCCGGAAGTACCATTGTTGATAATTCAGAGTTCACACACAAGTCTTTAATCCGTGGTACACCGGCTAAAGTAATCGGCAAGATTCGGTCACGCCATTCAGAGCTAATGCAAAGAGCCGCCGCCTCTTACGTAAATCGAATCGCCACTTATAACTCCTCTGATCTCGGTCACACCAGCACCTCCGTTACCTAGACGGCGATCATCTACATACGCTCTGGAGAACTCATACCCATCAAACTTAGTGTTTGCCTTAGGGCTATTCTCGCCGCATCTACCAGCTGTAATCTTGCCCTCGATATCTCAATATCCTTCTTTTCAGAAGATACGACTCGGCAATGTTCGTAAAATCTTTGAAGAGACCTGGCTAATTCCATGGCGAAGTGGGGTAGATGATGCGGTTCCATTCGTTCAGCGGAACGCTCAACAACCGTTGGCAGTTCAATAATCTTTCTAATGAGCTCCAATTCCTGAGCATGCACCAGTAAGTCAAGATCAGCAGAGTTGAAATCAATTCCCTTCTCCTCCGCCGTTCTCAATATAGAAGCCATGCGAGCGTGCGCGTATTGCACGTAATAAACTGGATTCTCAGACGATTGCCGCTTCGCTAATCCCAAATCAAATTCCATATGCGAGTCAGGTGATCTACTCAAAAAGGTAAATCGACACGCGTCAGATCCAACCTCATCCAATAACTCTTCTACCGTCACCATAACGTTATTTCTCTTGCTGAATTTCAGCGATTCACCTTCGTTCTTGAAATTCACAATTTGATTTAAAATAATCGTTAGGCGATCAGGATCGAGTCCGAATGCCGTGAGCACCGCGTGCATTCTGGCAATATGCCCATGATGATCGGCTCCCCAAACATTAATAACCCGATCAAATTTCCTCTCCATAAATTTCTCATGGTGATAGGCGATATCCGTCGCGAAATATGTCGGATCCGCGTCCCCGCTACGGATAACCACGATATCCTCATCTAGTCCAAGTTTCGTCGCAGCAAACCATTGCGCACCATCACGATCTACAATCAAATTGGAATCTTTTAGAAAGTCCATAACTTGATCAAATCGTCCGCTCGAGAGCAATCTGCTCTCATGAAACCACTGATCGTAGAAAACGCCTAGCCTTTCCAGCGTATGCCGAATACCATCAATTGTCCGGCTCAATGACTCTGGAGCGAGCTTGGTAATCACTTCACTCTTTTCTTTGGATCCCAGCTCCTCTCCAAGATCATTTAGCAAATCCACGGCAAGAGTCTTAAGATAATCACCTGGGTAGGCAGGGTCCGGAAGTGGCACGTCGCGCCCAGATGCCTGCATAACGCGTGAATACAAAGTGTCATAAAACACTCGCATTTGCGTCCCGGCATCATTGACGTAATACTCACGCTGAACTTCATAACCTGCAGCTTCCAGGACATTCGCAAGACTGCTACCGATAACTGCACCACGTGCATGACCAACATGAAGTGGGCCTGTCGGGTTAACGCTTACAAACTCTACTTGAACACTTTTGCCTAACCCTGAATCTACAGTCCCAAACTTTTCTCCTAGACCTCGCACAATCTTCACCTGCGACTGCAACCAATGCGTGGACAGTTTGAAGTTCACAAAACCCGGGTCCGCGCTGGTAACACTTCCGATCATTTCACCCTGCGGCATAGCATCAACGATGGCGGCTGCAATTTGAATGGGAGGAATTCGCATAGTGCGAGCAAGCATTAATGGCAGGCTTGTGCTGAAATCCCCGTGCCCAGCCAATTTTGGACGCTCGATCTTGATGTCTACTTCGCCTGACGCGGGTAGAACACCGGTCGTCTGAGCCGACTCCAACGCTTCCGCAACCAGTTTTGCAAGTATCTGCGTAATCTGCATAAGTAGTTCAGACTAGCACGACTCAAAGCTCACAGGTCTATACTGCGATAAAACTGAAAAATAATATTTCGAGATCCACATCTTGCGGCCAACAAACAAACAACAGTTCTCAGATGAAGCAAGAGAGCATGACTTAACTATTTCTGTTGATGATGCCGAAGATATGCATAGATTCATAAAAGAGGTGGCCCAAGTTTATTTGGTAATCAGCTCAATTGATACGACTGGATTTGAACCGGCATCGATTTTTATGCCGATACCTTCACGCCGAGAATCACAATAGATTGAACAAACATGTTCCTGACATCGCGTACCAATCGATAACCGAAATAGCTCCCCGTATTCGAAGCGGGGCTCTGTCTCCTGTCGACCTAGTTGAAACCTTGCTCCTGCGAATTTCTCGGCTCGAACCCTCTTTGAACACTTTTCTCAAAGTATGGGGCGATTCGGCGCGAACAGAAGCCCGAATGGCAAAAAGTGAAATTGAGTCGGGTAGATATATCGGACCCCTCCACGGTATTCCAGTTGGACTTAAGGACTTGATCGACGTAGCCGGACATAAGACCACTGGTGGATCGAAGGTACTTGCCGATAATATAGCCAAGTCGGATGCCACCGTAGCCACCCGCCTTAAAGCAGCTGGTGCCATTCTGATAGGGAAACTGAATCTAGTCGAATTCGCCTTTGGCACGACAGGATTGAATCCGTTTACCGGCGATGTAAAAAACCCTTGGGACAGGACTCGAATCACTGCAGGGTCAAGCTCCGGATCAGCCGCTGCAGTTGCATCCGGTATGATTCCTGCATCTCTCGGATCTGACACAGGCGGGTCGATTCGCATGCCAGCATCGGTTTGCGGGATTGCTGGTCTGAAGCCTACATACGGACGCATTCCCAGAACAGGTGTCCTAGACCTTTCTTGGAGCATGGATCACGTAGGGCCTATGGCACGAACGACAGGCGATTGCGCTTTACTGATGAACGCCCTTGCTGGCCCCGACGGTGGTGACCCAACATCATATGCCGGTCCCGTACAAGATTTCACTTCCGGGCTTCAAGAAGGATTGGGGTTGATCAAAATCGGAGTGCCAACCAATTATTTCTTCGAGGATTCAGTAGATCATGAAATATCAGAAACCGTCCTCTCTTCCATTGACCTCATGGCTTCAAACGGCGCTGAAATCGTCGAGCTGCCGATGCCCTGGGTGGAAAAAGGAAGAGCGATTAATCTAGGCGTGATTCGACCAGAGGCGGTTTCGGCCCATGAGTCTCTACTGGCTAAGTATGCGGATCTTTATTCACCTGGCCTGAGAAAACGTATTCAATCAGGATTCGATATCCCAGCCATCGACTATGTCCGTGCCCAGCGCGCAAGACAGTGGTTCAACCACAATATGTCCGAATCGATGAAACAGGTCGACGTGTTGATCACCCCATCTGTTCCAATTCAGACCCCAATGATCACTGAATGCACTCCACCGGACGGAAATATGGAAGCAGGAAATCAACTTCCCATGTTTACCAGTATCTTTGATGTCACTGGGCAACCATCACATTCGATACCCTGTGGATTCACCTGTGGTGGCATGCCAATCGGAATGATGATTACCGGACATCCATACGACGAAACAACTGTTCTCAGGGTAGGCAATGCATTTGAAAAATTAACCGACTGGCACCAACGTGTACCCACAGATATCCCAGTATTAAATTGAAATCTAAATACACACCAAGATCGAAACGAAATACCAGTCGGTATATCGACCGAAAATCCACATTGGCCCAGCGTGGATTCGCTTGCATCGCTCTAGATAGGCCTACTGATGGCGTCAATGTAGGTCACGCGCTAAGAGCCGCTCTGGGTTTCTCTGCTCGAATGGTGATTCTCAGCGAAAAAGACTCGTCAATAAACGTTAGAAAGCTGTCTACGGACCCCGGTCGTGCGTATAGGCACGTACCGATCATAGAAGTAGGAAACATTTTTGACGCTATGCCACATGATTGCACGCCAATAGCCGTGGAAATTACTGACAATGCCATGGATTTAACCACGTTCGTCCACCCTGAACGTGCTTGCTACATATTCGGTCCAGAAAACGGATCAGTAAGTCCAGAAATCCTTAAAAACTGTCCGTACACGGTCCGAATACCCACAACGATGTCACTGAATCTAGGAATGACGGTAAACATCGTTATGTACGATCGCCTCGCAAAGATGACCAGAAGCCGATATTCGTGACCGATTCCCACAAACGAACTTCCGCAGATTCGACTAAAACCCGTAAAAAACGCTTCTACGGATGGAACATTGTTCTGGCGTCAGCTTTAACAAACGGGTTCGGGGGATCCGTCCATTGGCAGGGTTTCACCGTTTTTTTTATACCAATATCACAGAGCCTCGGACTAACAGCGGCTCAGACCGCAATGCCATTCGCTTTATCTAGGGCGGAGAATGGACTGACTGGTCCAATCACGGGATGGCTTCTCGATCGTTACGGTGTTCGGAGACTGATGCTAATCGGTACGATCATGACCGGAGTCGGTTACGTTTGGCTATCTCAGACCAGTACTTTTCTCGCATTCGTTCTGGTCTACTTATTTGTAATATCTCTGGGCTCCTCGACCAGCTTCATGCAGGCTTCCACCACTGCTATAAACACTTGGTTCTCACGCAACCGCGGTGTGGCTATGTCCATCAACAGCGCTGCATTCAGACTCGGTGGAGCATTTATGGTTCCGCTCCTTTCAGTCGCTGTACTCCGATGGGGCTGGGAAACCGCAGCTATGTGGGTAGGCGTTGGAATGCTAGTGTTCATCGTTCCATTAGCTTTCGTATTCAAAAGATCCCCTGAATCTATCGGTGTAGGTCCTGATGGTGACCCTCTAAAAGAATCAAAGTCAGGTCACAAGATTAACGAGGGAGAAATTCGGGATAGTGAGGACGAATGGACTGCCCGGCAAGCCGTTCGCACTCGAGCTTTCTGGGCATTAGCCTTAGGTACTCTTTTAAGGATGTCAGTTCATGGAACCATATTCGTGCATTTTGTTCCGATACTGGTTTGGAAAGGTGAATCCCAGCAAATGGCAGCAAACCTTATCGGCCTTTTAGCGTTGTGCTCTGTGCCTATGATTCTTTTCTTCGGCTGGCTGAGCGACAGGATAGGTAGGCAACGACTTTTGGCTGGGTGTTACATTTCCGCTGCATGCTCACTACTCCTGCTAAATGTGGTTGATGGTCCCTGGCCAATATTTACAGCGCTATTACTGTTCGCAGGGACTGAGATAGGCTCTGGCCTGAATTGGGCACTGGTGGGCGATTTATTTGGACGTAAGCGCTACGCATTCATCAGAGGTTTGCTTTCACCAATCTACAACCTCGCTTTATTCACAACGCCTGTCGCTGCAGGTTGGATTAAAGATGAAACAGGATCCTATGAGATCGTGCTTTTGGGCGGCGCAGTCTTGCTGATCGCCGCAGCTTTTACGTTCCTATCAATAAAAAAGCCAACGCACTCGCCAGATTTGCTTCCCAAATAGTCAAAACACTAGGTCGTCGATCACTATATATGGTCGGGGCGACAGGATTTGAACCTGTGACCTTTGCACCCCCAGTGCAATGCGCTACCGGACTGCGCCACGCCCCGATGATCCAAAGATAACATCGATCTACTGGCAGTAGATTGTATTTTTAGGTCTTAACAAGCTCGAAAACACATGTGAGACTAAACCATCGGTTGTTATAATTTTAAGTGATTGAAATCAACACTCGGTATCTCGATATATCTTTGATATTTTATGGCTCCAAAGACGATTTCTTACAATTAATGTAAATGCCTAAAGAAGAATCCACAGTAACAAATATCCGGACGCTTCTAGTTCTCGCTGAAACGTTACAAAACCGTGTTCAAGAGATTGTGAGGCGGCTTTGACCTGTCTGACTTACAACACAAAGTTGACTCTCTCGAAAAACAAGCTAGTGAGCCTAGCTTCTGGGAGAATTCGACAAACGCTCAGCTAAAGATGCGCGACCTTGCTGCATTCCGTGGAGAAATTCAGACTTGGTCTGACCTCTCTAATAATGTCGCTAGCACCGTTGAATTATTTGCTTTAGCAGTGGAAGAAGACGATGAGGCTCTCGGCACCCAATTAAGAGATGATCTGGATGAATACACAAAATCAGTTAACGCTTTGGAATTTGAGCTGCAATTGAATGGTGAGTACGATGATCGAGCGGCAATTCTTTACGTGAAACAAGGGGCTGGTGGAGTAGATGCCCAAGATTGGGCAGAAATGCTCCTAAGAATGTATACAAGGTGGGCTGAACGACGAGGGTTTGGTGCTGATGTACTGGACTTCACGCCAGGTGATGAGGCAGGAATTAAAAGCGCCGCAATAAAAATCGACGGCAAATTCGCGTACGGTTATTTGCGATCGGAAAGAGGTGTACACCGTCTGGTTAGGCTTTCTCCATTCGATGCTGATCACCGACGCCACACAAGCTTTGCATTAGTTGAAGTTCTTCCTGAAGCTGACGAATCAGAAGAAGTAAAGGTCAACCAAGACGATCTAAGGGTCGATGTTTTTCGTGCCAGTGGAAATGGTGGCCAGAACGTTCAAAAGAACTCAACCGCTATAAGACTGACACATCTTCCAACTAATCTTGTAGTCGCCGTTCAAAACGAGCGTTCTCAAGCCCAAAACCGTGAAGTGGCTATGCGAATTCTACTATCACGACTCGTAGACTTAGATATGCAGAAAAAAGCAGAAGAACGAGCCAAGTTAAAAGGAGAACACGTGTCAGCAGAATTTGGAAGGCAAGTTCGTAGTTATGTTCAACACCCCTACCAGATGGTAAAAGACCACCGTACTGACTTCCAGACTACTGCTGCACAAGCTGTCCTCGATGGAGATTTAGACGAGCTTTTAAAGTCATACCTAACATCTCAAATGGAATCAGCGCCAGCACCATCCGGCTCAATGTCATAACTAGCCAGAAACCAACACGTATCGGAAGTACATAATTGGCTTATCAGCAGAAAAAAATGACAAAAAAACACTTGCATCTGAGACGAAACATGTTCATTGGCATGGTCGCTTGCCTCGCTTTCATTCTCACCGTCGCTTGCAGTGGCGATTCAGGATCAGAAGCAGATAAGCCACTGTCCACTTCGACACCCCCGCCATCTCGCGCCACAAAACCTAATATTGCTCCTGAATTACAAACGAGTGAAGATGTTGCAGACGATACTGGTGGTACTGCTCCCCGGCAGGGTGGAGTGTTCAATACATTATGGAGCGACCCTCCAACCATCGACCCTCATCTTGTCACCGACGGAACCTCTTATGGTGTCGTGATCGAAGTATTTTCCGGCCTGGTGCGTCTCGGGTCAAATCCCGTAAACCCATTTGAACCCGACCTGGCTGAATCATGGTCGGTTCTTGAGAATGGAACGGTGTACGAATTCAAACTTCGTAAAGATCTGAAATTCTCAAACGGAGATCCAGTGACAGCCCAAGATTTCAAGTGGTCGTTCGAGCGTGCCGCACATCCCGACACAGCGTCGACAGTCGCTGAAGAGTTCTTGGGAGACATCGTAGGAATCAAGGAGATTGTCGAAGGTACGGCGACAACCGCTGAAGGTATAGAAGTTGTAGACGAACGAACGCTCAGACTTACCATTGATGCCCCTAAGGCATATTTCATCGCCAAACTGACGTATCCTACAGCTTTCGTTCTGAATAAAAGTAACGTTGAGTCTCTTGGGCGCAAGTGGACTGATAAACCTGTAAGTACTGGTCCGTTCAACCTGAAAGAATACCGAATCGGTCAACGCATACGCTTGGAACGAAACAACAACTATTGGGGTCGTCTTGCCTACTTAGACGAAGTGGTGTTCAACCTTGCCGGCGGTGTATCCATGGCAATGTATGAGAACGATGAAATCGACATAACCAGTGTTGGACTTGCGGATCTTGAACGCGTCCAAGACCCTACTGAGGATATCAATCGTGATCTTGTCGAAGTGCCACCTAATTTCGCTGTTTCGTACGTAGGTTTCAACATGAAAGAGCCGCCATTTGATGATGCGGCTTTCAGGCAGGCGTTAAACCATTCAGTAGATAAACAGTTAATAGCCGATCAAGTCTTTTCAAATCTCGTAAAACCAGCATACGGGATTATCCCTCCTGGATTTCCGGGGTTCTCGCCTGATATCGATGGGCTTGAATTCGATCCACAACTAGCCAAAGATCTCCTCGCTCAATCCGCATACGCAGATCCAACCAAACGTCCTCGAATCATTTTGACCGTTCCTGGCACTGGAGGATCGCCAGGTCTAACCACAGAAGTGGTTGCCGATATGTGGCGTCAGAACCTGGGCATAGAAATCGAGATACAACAGGTCGAATGGGCAACATACATCCAAGATCTCCATCGTGGCAGACTGCAAGCTTGGAGTGGCCTTTCTTGGCAGGCTGATTACCCAGATCCACAAACGTTTATCGACGTTCTATTCCGATCTAACAGCGCTATCAACTACGGTGGCTACGCCAACGATCAGGTTGACGAATATGTAGTTTCCGCCCAAACCGAACAGGATGCCACCAAACGAGTAAAGTTCTACAACGATGCAGAACAGATTGTCGTATCAGAGGCAGCATGGTTGCCCTTATGGTGGGGGGTAGACTCCAAGGCGCTCGTCAAGCCATGGATAAAAGACTACGTATTTTCATCGATGACAATACCGAAATTCAAAAACGTATGGATCGACAAGTAGTAGTTAACTTGTACAGTGCGACTGAAGATACACAAAACGGGGCATGGATAAAATAGGATCGGCAGGGCTTACTGCTTTATGCCTGAGCACTTATCTCGTTATGACCGAAGTTCGGGACAGACGACCAAACACGGAGAACTATAACCGCCGATGCTGGTATACATCCTCAGGCGCCTACTTTGGACGCCCGTGCTGCTTCTTTTAGCGGCGTTCTTTGTATTCTTCATGGGAACGGTCGCTCCAGGCGATCCCGCTGAGCTTCGATTGGGTAATCGTGCTACTCCAGAAAGAGTAGATAGGCTTCGAGAACAGCTTGGATTAAACGATCCGCTACCAATACGTTACATGCGGTTCATAGGCAATGCCCTCAAAGGGGACTTGGGCGAAAGCTATGTTTTCCAAGGCAAAACAGTAACTTCCCTGATAGGTCCACGATTATTGGTTTCGCTGCAATTGAACATAGCTGCCTCCATAGTTGCACTTGGTATTGGATTGCCTCTTGGTTTTTATGCAGCAAAACGTCAAGGCACAAAAACTGATCCTGCAATCCTGATTTCAATGTTGATTCTGTACGCTATGCCCGTATTTTTTACCGCACCATTCCTTATCTTGTTCTTCGCCGTCAAACTTCACTGGGTACCTGCATCCGGTTGGAACGGAATGTTTTCAACCCAAGCTATTCTCCCCGCTCTGACCATCGGTATTCCAGGCGCCGCAATCTTCGTTCGACATATGCGTGCAAGTACCCTGGAAGTAATAGGGCAGGAATATATACGCACCGCACGTGCCAAAGGAATGTCAAACTTTGTAATCAATTACCGACATGTTGCTCGAAACGCGCTTTTGCCAATTCTGACCTTGCTCGGGTTCACGTTTGCAGGTATTTTCGGCGGATCGCTCATCGTGGAATTAATATACGGGATCCCAGGAGTTTCAAGGCTTTCGCTAGATGCGATATTCCAGCGTGATTTCCCAGTCCTCACCGCATTCGTACTACTTGGATCCCTAATGTTGGTACTGGCAAATCTTGTCATAGATATTGCCTATACCTTCATCGACCCCCGCATAAGGCTGAAGTGAATATATGACAAACGTCATGAACACAGATTCAGCAATAAATCAGCTTAAAGGCTCACGAAGCCATTGGCGGCAAGTATGGGCGAACTTTCGCCGCCGTCGCCTGGCTTTCATAAGCTTAGTAATCGTGACTATGATCTATCTACTCGGAATTGTTGCTCCTTTGATTCAGACTCATGACTACCAAGATACGAACATAGGTAAAACCCAACAAGGACCAGATGCTGAAAACTGGCTGGGTACCGATCGATTAGGACGGGATATTTATACACGCGTAGTTTGGGGTATTCAGACAACCGTGATCATCACCGCCACAACACTTATTACTGGAAGTCTTTTCCTCGGGGTGACCATGGGTTTAATTGCTGGTTACTTCCGAGGCTGGATCGATGCGGGAATTATGCGCGTAGGAGAGGTTATTTCTGCCTTCCCAGACATCTTGTTAATTATCCTGTTAGCTGCCACCCTTCGACCTAGGATCGTGGAATTAGCGCGTACTATTGAAGACTCCACCAACATAACGGGTTTAGTCAGTTCAGGTGTGGTTGACTATCTAGTCATAGGCATAGCCCTCTTACCTCTCAGTTGGTTTGGAATGATGCGGCTGGTACGTGGACAAGTGCTGGCCTTGCGCGACGCAGAGTATGTTGAAGCCGCCCGTGCCATGGGAACGTCTACGCCTAGAATACTTTTCCGACACATACTCCCAAACGTTGTTAGCCCGATCATAGTTTCGGTTAGCTTCGGTATCGGCGCCATCGCGTTGTCAGAGGTTGTTTTGAGTTTTTTCGGTCTAGGTGTTCAACCGCCACGTCCGAGTCTCGGTGTGATGATTGGTGAAGTGACAGCCCGTGGAGGCGCCAGCGTTTCAGTATTACGAGATCATCCTGAGCAATTACTTGCCCCAATTATAGTCGTGTGGCTCTTGATTTTCTGCTGGAATATTGTTGGCGACGCCCTTAACGACGTACTCAACCCTCGGGCACGTTAATTTCCAAAAAATAGCATTCCTGTTTTTTTCCGTGTGGTTACACGTAAACGTAGCGCATCTCAAATCAATCACATGCATTACTAGCTGTACACGGTTCCATGTCTCTATTTTTTTGACTAAACAAACTACCGTGTATCCGTTCAAGTGTAGCGTTACAGGTACATATCAAGATAGATACACCCTTACTCACCGCGCCTGTTGGCCAATGTGTTAGCTGTGAGATTATGTAAAGTTTCGTGCCCAGAAAAGTGACGTTCCAGTTCACTGACCATCTCTTCAAAAAATCGCGTTCGAGATCGTGATGAGGTACCTGCAATATGTGGTGAAAGGAATACATTAGGAAGCTCTCGAATCCTTGAGTCTATTGGGACTGGCTCCGGGTCAAACACATCCAAGCATGCTGTGATATCGCCACGCTCTAGCCGTGCAATTAGAGCGAGTGAGTCAACGATTGCACCCCGAGACACGTTCACAAAAACAGATCCTGGCTTGATTCTATCAATCTCTTTCCGACCCAGCATCCCCAGGGTTCTAGGTGTAAGCGGTGCTAAGCAAACGACAACATCAGGTCTAGATAACACAACATCTAAAGAGGTCAATGTAAACCCGAGCGAACTCGCCAATTCAGACTGTACATAAGGGTCATGAACGAATAAATCCACATTAAACGGCTTTAGAAACTCTATCAATCGCCGAGCAATGTAACCCGCACCAATAAGCCCAACCGTCTTGCCTGTGAGTTCTTCATTATGAGCGAATTCCGGGAGCGATTCCCTATGGTCAGCAGTTCCCCACACCTCACCGGCAATCAGTTGTCTGAAATGAACTCCAGCATTACGCAGGCCAATCAAAATCATGCCCAATGCCCACTCTGCTACTGGATAAGAAGAGCCATGTGTCGTATCGACGGTACGAATTTTTCGAATCGAAGCAGCCTCAATATCGATTCGCTGTGCGAATCGATCACCCTCTAGTTCACCCACCAGCGACAATCTTTGTGACGCAGCGAATACCGACTCATCGACTCTGGGGGAACCATGACAAACGATTAGTGCATCCAGCCCCTTGGTAAATTGGATAAATTCAGACTTAACTTGACTTGACGTTTCAGGAGCATTGTCCCAGCTTGTCTCTTCATCAAACTCTTTCCACTGGAAATTAGCAAATTCCCTAAGACGAACTAAGTCGATTTCGGCTAAAAATAATTCGTGTACTTCTTTATTGCAGGCAATTCCTACCTGCGGAACATTTCCAGTCATTCAGCGTTCTCCAAATGCATATATTGGGGTGAATTTTGTACAGCGACGATAAACTGAACTTCATATTTTTGGGATGCTACTATGATCCAATTCACCAGAAAGTATGAACCGAGGTTCATCATTGGAGCATCTCTGTGAGTTATTTTCAATCTAGAAGATCCGCGATATTAGCCCGAAAGGGAGCAGTCGCCACTAGCCAACCACTTGCGGCCGTCGCAGGACTCCAAATTATGAAAGATGGAGGTAACGCTATTGACGCAGCTGTTGCTACCGCAGCTGTGCTAAACGTCGTCGAGCCAATGTCTACCGGTATCGGTGGCGATATGTTCGCACTCATCTGGGACAAAAACGAACGAAAGGTTATAGCTTTGAACGGATCGGGGCGCCAGGCGGACGCGGCCAATGTTGATGACGTTCGAAAGTCCGGATTTGATTCAATTCCAAATAACCTCGAGGGCAGTCAATTTGCCGTCAGTGTTCCAGGTACGGTACATGGTTGGGAAACCGCACTAAATTCATACGGTCGAATGACCTTGAAAGAAGTGTTAAAACCTGCAATCGATTATGCTGTAAACGGATATGCCGTTTCGGAAGTAATTGCTCACAGCTGGGGATCAATCGAAACCGTAACCAAACTTAACCACAGACCCTCGGGGAAAGAACTACTTCCAGGAAAACTTGGAGGTGCTCCCAAATATGGCGAAATAGTTACTCTCCCTGAACTGGGCCGCACTTTACAGATGATTGCGGAGGGTGGAAGCGATGCATTTTACAAAGGGGAAATCGCTAAAAAGACCGCTGAATTCATTCAGTCTGAAGGTGGGTGGCTCACAGAATCAGATTTAGCAAACCATCACTCAGACTGGGATGAAGCGATAAGTGTCAACTACCGAGGTGTCGATATTTGGGAGTGCCCACCTAATGGCCAAGGGATTGCAGCATTAATAGCACTAAACTTGGCTGAAGGTTTTGATATCGCTTCGATGGGTGCTCAATCACCAGATCGATATCACTATTTGATCGAGTCCATGCGGCAAGGATATGCAGATGCATTCCAGTACGTAGCCGACCCTCGGGTAACAGAGGTTCCGATTAGCCCGTTACTGAGCAAGGATTATACCAATCGCCGACGCGCTGAAATATCTGGTGTCGCAACAAATCCTAACGTCTCTTACGGAGATCCGATGGGTGGAGCGGATACTGTTTACCTCACTGCGGTCGATGATGAGGGCACTGCTTGCTCACTAATCAACAGTCTGTTCAACGGATTCGGGACCGGCCTAGTTGTACCCACATTGGGAATGGCTCTCCAGAACCGAGGATCGTTATTCTCGTTCGACCCAGAACACCCAAATTATCTTGAAGGAAACAAACGACCATTCCAGACAATCATCCCTGCCATGGCTACCAGAGACAATGAAATGTGGCTCAGCTTCGGTGTGATGGGCGGTTTCATGCAGCCACAAGGGCATCTACAGGTTGCGTCTAACATGATTGACTACTCTATGGATTCACAGCAGGCCCTAGATGCTCCTAGGTTTAAGGTAGAAGTTGAAGGCAGCCAGGACGTGCTGGTCGAAGAAGATCTTTCTGCTGATACGGTCAATGAACTTAAGAAACGCGGCCATACTGTCCAAGTGATATCAGGATACGATCGGGGAAGCTTCGGTGGCGGTCAAGTCATATCACGCAACCCGGAAACTGGCGTACTAACCGCAGGCTCCGAACCACGCAAGGACGGCACAGCTGTTGGCTGGTGACATCTTCCAAAACTCAATGTAAACGGAATCAAACCGCCCGCCAATTGATTCAGGCGGTTTTGTTAAACAGAAAATATCTATATAGAATTATAAGGATTTATTAAAACTATTTAGGAATATATAAGAAAAATATGAACTTACGGGTTAAGGACGTCGCTACTCGATTAAACATCAGCGAAAAAACCGTGTACAAGTGGCTGCGTGATGGTCTCCTGCCAGCTAGGCGAATTGGCAAAACGTGGATCATAACTGAAGAGGCACTGCATTCGGTCAGCACCCCCGCAAACCTTATCTCTCAAAGCAATGCAATCGATTCACATTCATACCCATTAATCACATCTAACGTCGAATTAACCACCGATTACCTGAAGACGTCACCAACTCATTCAGACGGCGAAACTCTAAAAAAATTTATCGATATCCTAGTTGGTGCCACACAGCAAGGGTTAAACAAGGTTCTGGGCCCAAGAAGCTCCGACCAAAGTACTATAGAAAATATCGCAGCCTCACTTGACACAGCCGAAGGCGAAATTTTACTACAGGGAATCGGCCTCAGAGAATTTTTTGGTGAGAAAAGGTATACAACCATTCTCCGGCAAATGTCCTCAGATGACCGTCCGGTTCAAGTTAGAGCGGTCCTTGTTAATCCCGTTAGCGAGTTTGCGCGCGCTAGAGCTGTAGCAGAAGATGGACTACAGTTTGACGATGAAGGACGATTCAAAAGTGGCCCACTATACAACGACAGCTGGCGTAGCTTAAATGTCATCGCTGACCTAAAAAAACAATCAGAATTAAGAACCCGATTCGGAATAGACGTAAGATTTGTTGATCATTGGCCGTCGGTATACATGGTTATGACAACAAAATCAGTGTTCGTGGAGACATACCATTTCGGGAAACCTGACTCTGCGTTAGATGGCAGTTCCATAGACGGGTTAGTTCCCATGTTTCACTTCGAATCTTCCAGTTCATACGCACAGATTCTTCGCCAACACTTCAACTACATCTGGTCAGGATCGAATCCGCATATAAAAACCTTTTCGCTCGGTGAAATCGCAGAGGCAATGCAGGTGACTTTTTAGTCCAATTAGCCAAGTGTCAGCAAGGTAGCTCTGCAAATTAGAATGGGCTTTTAGAAACCACATTAAATTGAAAGCTTGTTACCACCAATTATCAATCAATGTGTTGCCGAGGGACCATAATGGTCCGCTCATCAGGAAGTCCGCTTTTTGTTACAGTCACACGCGAAGTTGCCTCAAATTCTTTCACCCCGAGTTCAGTTAACAGCCGCTGCATTTCGGCGCCCGGCTTTCCTGATTGTGAATCATAACCAGACGGCACAACAATCTTCGGCTCAAGATTCCTAATCGCGTTAGATAATTCATCTGGTTCTAGACCTTGGGATTCCGTGTTAATTATCAGGACATCCACCTTACTAATTTGTTCAACAGAATGCGCCGACGGCTGGGAGCCGGGATTGCCTAACATAGCAACCTGCAACCCATCTGCATCTACTATATAGACGGTATTTATCTTCTTAGATATCGCGGGGTTGTCTGCTGGCGTGGCGACTCCCCGAATACTAAGTCCTCCAATTTCATACTCCCCTGGCCCTGTCAAAATTTGAAAATCATTAGAACTGTGGTCTTGATCGCCATCACTGCTATATACAAAGACCGTATTCGCGTCCTTCAACTTAGTAGGGGATGGCAATTTACCCTGATGGTCCACCACGACAACCCCTACTGAAGACCGCACTTCGAACGTAGATTTACCGAGCCAACGTATTTCCATGCGAGCGTTCCTTAATTCGATCAATTTAAGCCCAAGTATTAGATCAATTCTCGCCACTTGGAGGCGATTCAAAAACCAATTTAACTATGCGCCCGCACAAGCGTCAACGAAAAGTTCCAATGATGGCAATAATTGAGATGTAACCCGAGATATAACAACTACCTATTTTGGGGATCGTACGAATACCCCAACAGCCAATCAAATACTGTTTGAACTGACGCGTTAATATACTCAACGCACAAAACAAGGAAAACCGACCAACAAACTTGCCACTAAATTCATTATTGTTCGCGCGCCTGACCTGTATGAGTAGCATCAGGTAAACATTGAATCCGGATGATATTAATTAAACTATCAGAAAGAATCATCAAGTTCATCCCACTCACAAAGGGACATTTGCCGTTGACACTCGTGAAAAATGCATGCTAGGTTCACTAAAATCTATCACTCACCGTGTATTTGATCCGTCAGGGATAAATATGCTGACTCTGTCCTCTCGAAAGAGAGAAATCCTAAAATTTATTGTCTCTGAACATGTTCAGACAGCGTCTCCTGTTGCTTCTAGTACAGTCGCTCGTTCGACGAGTCTCAAAGCTAGTCCAGCAACTATACGAAACGAAATGGTTGCGCTCGAAGAAGATGGATTCATACTCCGCCCCCATGTTTCGGCAGGTGGTGTGCCGTCCGACCGTGGCTATCGACAGTTCGTAGCGTCACTTAATCCACAGGCAACCTTGCATCCAACCGTCGCAGCCCGCGTGGACGAGGAATTCCACACGGTTCAAACATACGTAGAGGAATGGGTAAACTCTTCCTCTGAGATCCTAGCTGACTTAATGGGGACTCTTGCTTTCACCACCCTACCCCAATCCGCTCCAGCACCAGTGAAGAGCGTTGAGTTATTACGTCTACAGGAAATGCTATTAGTATTACAGGAAGCAAGTGTTTACAAGCAAATCATCAGGATCGATTCATCTCTTAGCAACTCTGAAATTGAGCACGCGCGTAATCGATTAAATGAAGCGATAGTTGGCGTTCCAGTGCACAGCCTGCCAGATCGCGTATCCCACGTTATACAGGTTTAGAAAGACTGACTTTTGATTCAGCCCTTACGGCTCTAAAGCGGCACAATAATGGCTCACGTACAGAAAACCGATTTAGTGGTATCAGTAAACTCTTCCGACAACCAGAAATGATTGCGAACCCCGTTATGGCCGAAGGCGCTACTTGGATTATCGAGGATCCATCCGCCATATCAACATTAGACGAATCCACAGATACCCACGGGACA
>Ga0187833_10002950_pt1 | contig 17727 bp, 20 predicted proteins | sample ETNtaG_37_FD_167968 | JGI IMG/M metagenome (GOLD analysis project Ga0187833, IMG submission 167968) | Marine microbial and viral communities from oxygen minimum zone, Eastern Pacific Ocean - ETNP2014_SV_400_PacBio MetaG (Illumina Assembly) | ecosystem: Environmental > Aquatic > Marine > Hypoxic...
TCCTCCGCCGCGCCATCGATTACGTGGACAAGGAGCTGGGCATCGCCAAGGACGAGTTCGTAGCCGAGCTCGTGGACGCATCCCTCGGGGGCATCTATCCCACCCCGCCGCGGATGCTGCCCGCTGCCGAGCGGGTGGCCCAGCAGTACTCAGGCCACGTGCTCATGGGCGAGGACATGGACCTCGCGGCCAAGTTCGACGTGTTCGCCACCGAGGGCGCCACGGCGGGCATCGTGTACACCCTCAACTCGCTCAAGACCAACCGCATCCTCCACCAGGGCGACAAGATCGCTCTGATCACACCCACATACTCGCCCTACCTGGAGCTTCCAGGATTGGCCGAGAACGGCTTCGAGGTGGTCCCCCTCGAGGGCACGCAGGAGAGCGAGTGGCAGATCGATGACGCCCAGATCGAGAAGCTCAAGGACCCGGAGGTCAAGGCCCTGTTCCTGGTGAACCCGACCAATCCCACGTCGGTGAACATATCCCCCGACTCGCTGGAGAAGATCGCCGACCTCATCAAGACCGAGCGCCAGGACCTCATCGTGATGACCGATACGGTCTATGCGAACTTCATCGACGAGTTCGACACCCTGCTCACCGAGGTGCCGCGCAACACGATCGGCATCTACTCCTACTCCAAGTACTTCGGCGCGACCGGCTGGCGCTTGGGCACGGTGATGCTCCACGAGGACAACATCATCGACGAGAAGATCGCCAACCTGCCGCAAGAGGACAAGGACGCCCTCTGGGAGCGATACAAGATCAAGGCGACCGATCCCTCGCAGCTCAAGTTCATCGACCGCATCGAGCTGGACTCGCGCTCTGTGTCGCTCAGCCACACCGGCGGGCTCTCAACGCCCCAGCAGGCCATGATGACCCTCTTCGGGCTCTACGACCTGGTGGACGATAAGCAGGAGTACCGCCAGTACATCCAGGACGTGCTCAAAGGACGGCACGAGTCCCTCTACAAGGGGCTCGGCTCGTCCATCCCACCCATGGCCACCACCAACTACTATACGCTCATCGACGTGGCGGACATGGCCGAGAAGAAGTACGGCACCGAGTTCCGTGAGTACATGGAGAAGAACCTCCACCCGGTGGAGTTCCTCGAGAAGATGGCCCACGACAGCCTCACCGTGCTCCTGCCGGGGATGGGCTTCGCGGCCCCCCGCTGGACGATCCGTGTCTCACTGGCCAACCTCCAGGAGAACACCTATGAGGCCATCGGCCAGAACGTGCTGACCACCATCGACGACCTCCACGACGAGTACCAGGCCCCGCCGGCAGGCGGTGGCGCCCCCGTCCCGGTCGACGTGTACGCCTGAGCCATCCGGAGTGAAAGAGATAAATCAAGAGCACGCCTAGTACATAGTTATGGGTGGCACACGAGGTCAGGCCTTCTTCGCCTACCTCCATACGTACGGCTGGCTCCTGTTCGTGTTCATCATCGCCTTCATCTTCCTCTACCGGGAGGGCCTCATCTTCCCCGAGCGGGAGATCAATCCTTCGTGCATGGGGTTCGACACCCTCTCCTACATTACCCACCATATCGCGATGGACGGGACCTTCTCCCTCACGATCAGGAACTACGCCAATGAGGCGATCATCATACGGAAGATGCTCGTGAAGTGGGGCGAACTGGAAGTGGCGTGGCGAGGAGGGAAGGCGATCGGTATCGATGACTATCGCGAGGTGTCCTTCGGGGGTGTGGACCTTGGCCAGCACTCCGGTTACGTGTATCGTGTGGACCTCTTTGTCACCTATGAGCGCGGCGGATTCGCAAACCGTACCGACAGCGCCATCTGTGTCGGGAAGATAATGCGGAGGGATAGGTTAACCTGAACCGCCCCGACCGATCCGCACCCTGTCGCCCGTGTCAAGGTCGAGCAGCTCGGCGGCCGAACCCCTGACGACCGACAGTTCCAGAAGGCCTGCGGACCCGGGCACGACAACGAGAGTCCCGGGCGGACGGTCATAGGCTTTGCACACCTGAACGTCCTTCCCATCGATCAGTGTCCGACCTTGAATGTCCTTGCCGGGTACGGAGGTGACCACATTACCGAACCGGTCCACGTGGACCACCCATGCCTCGACCTCGCCTTCTTCCGGTAAGGGCGTCTCCCGCCAGGGAAGGCGAACGAGGTCCACCGGATCGACCGGCTCTCCCAGCTCCACCAGGGGAACGTCGATGGCCAGGTGCGCGGCCACGGGCGCGAACACGTCCCGGCCGTGGAACGTGCACGACACATCGGGCAGGTGGAAGTCGGGGTTCGTGCAGGAGATCGCCTTCAGCACGCCGCCGTCAGCGTCCGCGGCCCAGAGCATGAGGCCGTTGTCGGGTCCGACGAACCGGTAGTGGGCCGTCTGAAGCGCAAGGGCACGGCGCGCGGTACCGACGCCGGGATCAACCACGGCGCAGTGCACGGTCCCGGGCGGGTAGAAGCATGACGCGGCACGTAATGCGAAGGCGCCGTTCTGCACGTCCTGGGACGGCACGTCGTGGGTGATGTCTACCACCGGCTCACCCGGGGCGATGCTGGCGATGACGCCCTTCATGGCACCGACGAAGCCGTCGACGGTACCGAAGTCGGTCAGTAACGTGATCATGGCCTATCGGTAGATGGACGGGTACTGCTGGCTCTCCATCCCTTCCATGGCCTTCTTGGTCTGGCTCATCAGCGCCTGCATCTTCGACTCGATGCGGTCGGCCGTCTCGAGGAGGGGCTTTGTGGATATCTTGAGCTTGAGCACCTTGGCCATTGCGTCGAGCGCTGCTGCCGCGGCTGCCGGGTCGGGATACTCGTAGTGTGCGTCGGCAAGGAATCCCATGGCGGGGATGCCCCGTTCAGCGCACTCCATCATCAGCACACCGTACACGCCGGTCAGGAATCCGAGGTGGATGGTCTCGAGGCCGACGTTCTCGATCTTCTTCATCTCGCGTGCGGTCGTCGCCACGCCGTACACGTTTGGTTCGTCCTCCTGCTGCCGAGCTGATTGGGCGATGCCACCGATGGAGACGATCTGCTTGGCCTGGTGCTTCTGGACCCAGTCAACGATGCAGTCGGCCACGTCGTGGACCATGGCCGGGGGAACTGCGGTGTCGGACACGAAGACGACGAGGTTGTCCTTGGCGTAGATGCGGATGGGGGCCGTGGGGATGCCGTCCTTGATTAGGGTGATGGGAGGGAAGCGCTTGGACTTCATGTACCCGATGTACTTCATCTTCAGTTTCGAGGTGAGGTACTCGGTGGCGATGGCGCCCACAAGCCCCACCGAGGGGAATCCCTCCACGACGATGGGATTGTCGAGCTTCTCGAACCTTAGATCGATGATCTTGACGGTGCTTTCTGTTTCTTCTCCCATGGTAATCACACAACTACAGAACGCCTTGCTGGCGCCCCGGGCTGGGGAGCCCGTGTTACTATTTAAATATACGCTGAGCGGGCCGCGGGACGCCGGTAGGGAGGGCCCGCCCGAGGAAAACACATATATTTCCATGCAGGGGTGGTAGGTCCGGCGAGGGCATGAGACGGTTGCAAAAAATCATCAAGACCCTGAGCGAGGCGATAGGTGTATCGGGGAATGAGGGAGAAGTACGGCGCATCATGTCCGAGTACCTGCGTCCCCATGTCGACGAGGTGCGCGTCGACATGCTGGGCAACCTCATCGCGATCAAGAAGGGCAAGATCGACGCCCCGCGTATAATGCTCGCCGCGCACATGGACGAGATCGGGCTGGTTGTCAAGTTCATCAACGACAAGGGCTTCATCAAGTTCGCCCGCGTCGGCGGGATCCACTTCTCCACCCTCGTCAACCGCCGGATCGTGGTCCACACCGAGAAAGGTCCCATTAGGGGCGTCATCGGCATCCGCCCACCTCACCTACAGAGGGAGGTCGATGACAAGGATCCGGACCTCTTCATCGATGTGGGGGCCACCAGCAAGAAGAACGTGGAGGCCATGGGCATTACCGTCGGCGACTACATCACCTTCGACCAGCACTTCGAGGTGCTCGGTGCTCCGAACATAATCACCGGAAAGGCGCTGGACAACCGCATCGGATGCGCCGTGCTCGTCGAGACCGTTCGTCAGCTGAAGGACAGCGACTGTACCATCTTTGCGGTGGGCACGGTCCAGGAGGAGGTAGGCCTTAAAGGCGCACGGGTTGCCGCCTACGGACTCAAGCCCACCCTAGCTATCGCCCTGGACGTCGCGGTGTCCGCCGACTTCCCCGGTGTGGAGCTCCACATGGCGCCCGTTAAGCTCGGTGCGGGACCGGTCATCATCCTCATGGAGGCAGGCGGGAGGGGGACCATCACCCACCCTGCCGTCAAGCACCTCCTGGTGGATGCAGGGAAGGCGAAGAAGCTCCCGTACCAGCTCAAGGTGAGCGAGGGGGGGCAGACCGACGCCGCCATGATCTACCTCAGCCGCGAGGGCATCCCCTCGGGCGTACTGTCGGTGGCGTCCCGCTACATCCACAGCCCCATCGAAGTGGCCAGCCTCAAGGACATGGAGAACGCTGTTACCCTTCTGGTGGAGGCGATCAAGGCGGTCCCGGCCAACACGGAATTCGCCTCGGAGCCCTCTATCGTGCTCCAGTAGGTTCATTATGGCGGAGGATACAGCGCCCCCGCTCTACAGACGCCTTGCGTCACTGGACCGCACCGTCCTCCTTTTAGGCTGTGTCAGCCTCCTCACGGACCTCTCCAGCGAGATGATCTGGCCTCTGCTCCCCCTGTTCATAACTACCGTGCTCGGCGCGCCACCAGCAGTTCTCGGGCTCATCGAGGGGCTGGCCGAGGCCACCGCCAACCTCATGAAGGCCGGATCGGGTCTCTGGTCCGACCGCATACGGAAGCGACGGCCCTTCGTGGTGGGCGGGTACGCCCTCTCGGGACTGGTAAAACCGCTGTTCGCTCTCGCCACCGTATGGCCACACATCCTGGCTGTCCGGTTGGCCGACAGGGTCGGCAAGGGGCTTCGTGGGAGCGCCCGCGACGCCATGGTCGCCTCGTGCGCCGGATCGTGCGACCTGGGCCTTGCCTTCGGCTACCGCAAGGCCATGGACTCATTGGGCGCCATGCTGGGTCCGGTGGTGGTGTTCCTGCTGCTACCGACCCTCACGGTGATGTACGGGGAGGTAGGCGCGTACCGGGCAGTGTTCGCCCTATCGATCGTACCGGCGCTCATGGCCGTAGCACTCGTGTGGCAGCTGCGCGACACCCAGGACGAATCACGGTCGAGCACAGGACCGCACCCCGAGCTCTCCTCGCTCCCCGGCCCGTACCGCCGCAACCTCGTTGCCCACGGCCTGTTCTCCATAAGCCTGTTCCCCTACGCCTTCCTTGTGCTCGCCGCGGTGGACCAGGGGATCACGTTGCGTTACATCCCCTTGATCTATGCCTGGTACAACCTTGTGTACGCTGCCACGGCGATCCCTGCAGGTGCCCTCTCGGACCGCTTCGGCCGACGTCCGGTCGTGCTCTGCGGCTACCTCCTCTTCGCTGTGACCGCCCTCGGGCTCGGTCGTGCCTCATCCCCCGCCCACTTGGTGGTGCTCTTCGCCGCCTACGGGACGGTGATGGCCGTGATGGGGACGGTCCAGCGCGCCCTCGTGGCCGAGCTTGTGCCCGATGAAGTAAAGGCCACGGCGTTCGGTGTCCACCAGGCGACGGCCGGTGTCTGCGCTCTGGGCGCCGGCGTCATCACCGGTCTCCTGTGGGAGGTCCCGGTGGCAGGGATGCGCGGGAGCTACGCGTTCTCTGCCGGTGTGAGCCTCACAGCAGCGCTACTGTTCAGCATGCTCGTCGGTAACGAGCCTGGGATCCCTGCTCCGAAAGAGGAATAAAAAAGTCGGGGGCCCGAGGTGGTGATGGGCCCCCGTAAGGGAAGGTTGGTGTTAAAAACCTAGAGGAGCGGAAACGGGTTCGAACCGTTATCCGCTCACGACGGATCCGTCCTCCATGGCCATGCCGTGCCCACGGGCGGCCGCGACGGACCGGTTCCAGGCATTCTCTTGGCGTTGATAGCAGTACACATTCTCTCTACTCCACTTGTTCTCGCAGGACCGATCCATTGATCCCTATGACCATGTGCTTGAGCCTGAGGTCAACGCCTGACGCCTCAAGCGCCTGCTTGACCATGATGTAGAGGCCGTGGCAACAGGGCACCTCCATGGTCGCGACAGTGAGCGACGAGAGACCGTTGTGCTCGATGATGGCCTGCAGCTTGTCGACGTACGGCGACGTGTCATCGAGCTTTGGGCAGGCGATGGTTATCGCCTTCCCCTTGATAAGATTCTGGTGGAGGTCGGGATACGACACTCCCACGCAGTCCGCCATCACGATGAGGTCGGCCCCCTTGAAGAAGGGCGCTTGCGGTGGGAGCAGATGGAGCTGTATGGGCCACTGTCGCAGCTGGCTCTCCTGAGGTGCTGCCGCGGCAACGGGCGCGGTCTCCTGCCGCAGGTCCCTTACCATGGTGCCGGGGCACCCGCAGGCCATGGGCGGCGGCGCCTTGGGCGTGGGGGCGTCCACTTTCTCGAGCGGGTTCTCGGTGAGCTCCTCCATCCCCTGCTCCCGCAGGTTCTCGTTCGTTGCCTCGAAATCGAAGGCGTTCACGTCCTTCTTCACGATAGTGATCGCGTCCTCGGGGCAATGGCCGAGGCAGTTGCCAAGGCCGTCACAGTAGACATCCTTCACAAGGCGTGCCTTTCCTCCGACGATCTGGAGCGCTCCCTCGTGGCAGTTCGGGATACACAGACCGCAGCCCGTGCACTTGTTCTCATCTATCTGGACTATTTCGCGTAAGACCATATCGATCACCAACCCTTGCTATATTTTTACTAGCTAGTATCTTTTGTATAGTTAACTATAAATACTTAGAGGTTTCAAAGAGTATACTATGGATAAGGAGTGCACGGTCTACCAGAGCACCCATCTCTTCGGAAAGCGATGGACACTGCTCATCCTCCTCGAGCTCTATAGGGGGAACGGTGGATGGAAGCGCTTCTCGAAGATAAAGAAGTCTATGGACGAGATCACTCCCAAGATGCTCTCAGCCCGTCTGAAGGAGCTGGAGCACGAAGGGCTCGTCATGAATCAGGTGGATGCTTCCTCTTTCCCCGTCAAGAGCGAGTACAAGCTGACCGGGTCGGGCGAGGACTTCATCTCGGTCATCCAGGCTCTCAAGCAGTGGACTCTGCGGTGGAGGGGCGACAACGTCGCCTGCTCTCAGGCGAACTGTGCCAAGTGCGTGCTCTAGGACAGGACCTGCGGGAATAGCGGCACGCCGGCCTCCTTTCTTTAATAATGATTGAGACTCCTATAATCTATAAGATGCTCCGTACCCTCGAGGCCGACTGTGCTTGCGGTACACATATCCGCGTGGACACCGACCGGGAGGACAACGAGTTCCGCTGCCCCCTGTGCGACCACCCTCTAGACGTGGAGAACTAAGGGGCCGACGACCACCCCCCGGCGGACACGGTACGATGGAATACCCTGGACCAGCCATACATTCATAATGGTTGGGCATTCCAGACTCGTCCATAATGGAATCGTCGATACGACCTCTCCCGGTCCTCATAGCTGCCGTCGTGTGCCTGCTCGCCCTGGCGGCGGTGCTCGCTCCGCCCAGTGCAGGTACGTCCGCTCGCTTCGTGCGCCTGCGCCCAGCCCTCATGGAGGCGGCCCTGGCCCGTGGTGATGTTGCGGCCTTCGTCGCCTGGGAGCCCCACTGTGCACGGGCCGTGCTGTCCGGAACGGCACGGATGCTCGCCGCTTCAAAGGACATCTGGCCGTCCCATCCCTGCTGCGTCCTCGCGGCCCGGCAGGAGCTTCTCGAGAGCCGGCCGGGGCTGGCATCGGCCCTGCGACGGATCCACGAGCGGGCCACGGCCTACATGAACGAACATCCGGACGAGGCCGTCGATATCTTCGCTGCGTCCACCGGCATGGACCGGGAGGCAGTTCAAGCCGCCATGGACAACATCGCCTTCCGTACCGAGCCTGACCGGACGGGGATGACCACGTACATGCAGGCCATCCGCGATGCTGGCCTTGTACCTTCCGAGACCGATCCCGCGACCGCTGTGTCCAGGCTAGTGCCCAAGCAGCAGGATGTAGATGCTCCGACCGGCCCGATCACACTGCGTGTGGGATGGTTGGAGGGAGACATCCACCAGGCCGCCTTCCTCGTCGCCAAGGAGAAGGGGTACTTCGCTGATGAAGGGATCACGGTCGAGGAGGTTGTGTTCGAGAACGGGGTCAAGGAGATGGACGGGTTCGCGGCCGCCGATATCGACGCGGGGTACCTGGGGGCCGCACCCCTCCTGCTCAAGGGAACCGTCGCGCAGGTGCCTGTTGTCGTGCTCGCCGGGGTGAACGAAGAGGGTTCCTGCATCGCCGTGCGCACCGACGGGCCCATCACGGACGTGACCGACCTGGCCGGGCGTGACATCGCTGTCCCCGGATTCGGCACCGTCCAGCACGTGCTAGCGCTCCGCGCGCTCGAAGCCGCCGGCGTTGCCGTGGAGGGAGAGTCCTGAGGCTCCGCCGTGGTGCTGGGATCGTCATCTTCCTTGCCCTCTGGCAGCTCGCTGCATGGGCAGCAGCTGGACGAGGTGGTACCTTCGCGGCCCTCTTCCCCGGACCGCTGACCGTCGCCGTGGAGGGTGTTCGCCTCCTCCGCTCCGGCGATCTGGTCCGTCACGCTGCAGCTTCACTGGGACGCGTGCTGGTCGGACTCGGCGCGGGCTCGCTCGTGGGCATCCTGCTGGGCTATCTCATGGGGACGCGACCCTGGGCACGGGACATCCTAGAGCCGGTTGTCGAGCTCGTACGACCCGTCCCGCCCCTCGCATGGATCCCTCTGGCCATCCTGTGGCTGGGCATCGGGCTCGCCGACCAGGCGTTCATCATCTTCCTTGGATGCGTGTTCCCTATCCTCCTGAACACGTACGAGGGTGTGCGTGCCATCGAGCCCCGCTATCTTGAGGTCTCACGGGTGTTCGGGGCCGATGACTCGACGACGTGGCGGCGTGTGGTGGTCCCCGCGACGCTCCCGCACGTGCTGACCGGACTGCGCGTGGGTGCGGGTGTGGCGTGGATGTGTCTGGTCGCCGCGGAGCTCCAGGGCGTACGGACCGGTTACGGCCTCGGCTACATGATGGTCGTGGCCCAGGACCTGGCCCGTGCCGATCGTATCATGGTCGGGATGGTGAGCATCGGTGTCCTCGGCTATCTGATGAACCGGGGCATGCGAGGTCTCGAGGGGAGGTTCGTACCGTGGCGGTAGACCCACCAGTGCTAGCAGTCAAGGGCCTCACCAAGTCCTTCGGCGATCTAGATGTCATCGATGGTCTCGACCTGACGGTCCGCCAGGGCGAGCTCATGGCCATCGTTGGACCCAGCGGGTGCGGGAAGACCACGCTGCTTCGCCTCCTCGCGGGGCTCGAGACACCCACGGCGGGGAGCGTGAAGGTGCGGGGCGAGCCTGTTACCGGATCCGGACCGGACCGTGTGCTCATCTTCCAGGAGGGCACGGTGTTCCCCTGGGCCACCGTCGAGGAGAACGTCTCCTTCGGCATGGAGGCCCGCGGGGACGTCGATCCTGAACGGGTGGCGGAGGCCGTCCGCACGTGCGGTCTGGACGGATTCCAGGACAACTATCCACGTACCCTGTCCGGCGGGATGGAGCGACGTGTCGCCCTGGCCCGTGCCATGGTGGCCGAGCCCGACATGCTCCTCATGGACGAGCCTTTCTCCTCCCTGGATGCCCAGACATCCAGGATCCTCCAGAACACCCTGATGCGGCTCTGGAAGGAGACGGGCACGACGGTCGTCCTTGTCACTCATGATGTCGAGGTAGCCCTCCGGCTGGCAAGCAGGGTGATGGTTGTGTCCAGCCGCCCGCTCAGGGAGCGTGACGTGCATGATCTTACGGGCAAGGACGGGGAGCGCGAGGTGGTCCGTCGCAAGGTGCTCAAGGTGCTGGAGGCCGAGGTGGGAGAGCGGCTATACTGAGCGAGCGGACCTGCCTTTATAACTCATGAACACGGCCTCTCTGTCGTGGAGTCATTAGAAGAGCCCGTCTCACTCGACTTCATAGCCGGAATCGGCGGTATACGCGCCATCGGCGTCATCAGGGCTCTTACCAAGGGCGAACGCACGGAAACGGAGCTCGCTGAGGATCTGGGGCTCACGGAGCAGATAATCAGGGGTATCCTCCAGCGGTTCTATGATGCGAAGTTGGTCAATTTCCGCAAGGAGCGAGAGCCCAACGGCTGGTTCGTGTACCACTGGGAGCTCTATCCCGAGCGCCTGGCAGAGGCAATCAGTCGTCGCAAACGCAAGATACTGAGCCTCCTGCGAAAGCGCTTCGAGTTCGAGCATTCCAACCACTTCTTCATGTGCACTGAACGATGCCAACGGTTCACCTTCGAGGAAGGGTTCGAGAACGACTTCATCTGCCCCTCGTGCGGCGAATCACTGCGCCAGCACGAGAACGAGTTCGCCTGCCAGGAGCTCGAGGACTACATAGGACGGATGGAGTCTTCATAGGGGATCACGATCATGGCCATCATGAAGGGGAACGACGACCGGGCCGCGGTCCGGAAGGTCTTCGATAACTGGTACAAGGAGAAGCTGGGCATCGGTGAGGACGAGGAGCCGCCAAAGGCATCGTCCACCCGGACCCGGGACGGCTTCATCACCGCCTAGGCCCGGTCCGATCACCATTGCACGGGTTCTCGCCAGGATAAGCTTTGGAACGTTCAATGGACGAATCGATGATACGTATCAATTTTGATACGAAATGAATCGTTTTTGATACATATTGACTGCCGGTCAAATCACACTGCAGCCGCCCGCATGGCGTCCTTGACCGCGTCCACTTCGGCGTCGGTCTTCACCCCGCTTCCCGAGAGGTGGGTGGGACCAGCGATATACCCCTGCTCACGGAGCGCGTCCATCACGCGCGATGTCCGTGGAACATCCATCACGAGGTCCTTCCCGAGAGCGTGGAGGTCATAGAAGAGAGGGATATCGGGTTCGGCGGCAAGCTTCTCCAGGAGCTTCTGCGCGTCGGGCGCTAGTTTCTCCTGTCCCGCCAGCGAGGACACGAGCTCCTGGTCGTTGAGAGGGCCCGTCCACAGCGGTCCGGCCCACGCGGTGGGTTTCTGGCAACACGGGCACAGCTCGCGAGGGCGTTTCCCCGTCCCACGCCAGCCACAATGCATGCAGTGGGCGACGTACCCGATTTGGTCCATGGTGAGGTCCGCTCGCGCCTTCCCCTTGCGCGTCTCGAGGTACACCCGGAAGAAGTGGATGGAGGCGTGAGAGAGCACGGGTCTGACGCCGTAGTCGTCCCGAAGGAGGGGAAGGGCCGAGGCGTACACCAGGATGCGCATCGCCAGCTCGTGGCAGTACGGGGTCTTGAGCGATCGGGATCCGTACTTGCGCATGCACACCTTGGGATGGACGCCACAGAGCACGGCGCCATCGGTCGCCGATACTCCGATGAGCCCACGACGCGGTCTGATGGCAGCGGACACCCCCTGGAGGAAAGGTGTGGGACAGCCGAAGGGGTCCACGTCGATTATATCGAACCATTCCCTTCTGAGGACGACCGCACGGGCGTCACCCTGCACGGCCTCTACGATATCCGACACGCCGTTGCGCTCGATGTTGGCGCGGATGAGCTCCACTGCGGCCGGTTTCGCATCACAGGCGAGCACGCGGGTCGCCCCCGCCTCGAGGGCTGCACGGACCGACCGCACCCCGGTAGCTGCCAGCATGTCTAGAATTGAGCCCTTCCCGCCGAGGAACTGCCTGTACACCAGGAGCGATATGTCCCTGTTGTGCACCATGTCAGGATTGTAGAACACCGGTGCCTTCGTGGGGTAGGCGCCTGGGGCGATGCGCTCCAGATCGGGGACGACGAGGTGCGCTGCTCCCTCCTCCACCTCGATGAGCGGGAACTCGACCACGAGGGGATGCGACCCGGAAACATTTATCAATCTTGGGCGGGCGCGCCACCTCCCGCCGGGGACCTGTCTCATGCTCATCGACTGCCATGCCCACATAAGTGATCCCGCGTTCGATGGTGAGCGCGAGCATCTGCTCGACGAAGCGTGCGCCGCGGGCCTGGGGACCGTGGTGGACTGTGCTCTTGGACCGGACCTCCTGCCCAGCTCCTTCGCACTGGCGGATGCTCGTCCGGACCTCGTGGTGAACACTCTCGGCTGCGATCCGAGGGAGACCGACGAGGAGACCATCGAGGAGGTCTGTCAGCTGGCCGAACGGCACCGGGACCGGTTTGTTGCCCTGGGCGAGGTGGGGCTGGACTTCGCCCGCTCCGAGCCTGCGGAGCGTGAGCGACAGAGGTGCGTCTTCGCCCGGTTCATCGAGCTGGCTCGGGACCTCGAACTCCCGCTCATCGTCCACTCCCGCAGTGCCGGGAAGCATGCTGTGCGCCAGCTCCTCGATGCCGGAGCATCACGTGTGCTATTGCACGCCTACGACGGACGTGCCGGCCCAGCTTTGGAGGGAGCGAAGGCAGGGTTCGTGTTCTCTGTCCCACCCCGGGATACCACCCAGAAGGTGAAGCTCGTGCGTGCGCTCCCTCTGGAGAGCCTGGCGCTCGAGACGGACTGCCCCGCACTCGCACCCGAGCGTGGAGCGGTGAACATCCCGGCGAACATCGTCATCTCGCGTGACCTCGTGGCCCGGATCAAGAACGTTCCACCCGAGGATGTCGCTTCGGCCACGACAGCCACAGCCGGACGCCTCTTCGACCTCCCGCGGTGACCCCCGGTTACCCCTGCTGGGGGGTAGGAGAAAGGTATATCAAAGCTTCGCCTGAACACCAGCGTGGTGCCTTCCGAGATCAGTGATTCCGAGCAGGTCATCCAGAAGTTCGAGAACTTCTTCAACACGTTCTACAACGACGAGCTGCTCAGGATCGTGCGGGAGGGTGAGAGCTCCATCAAAGTGGACTTCCGCGAGCTGGACTCCTTTGACATCGACCTGGCCGACGACCTTCTCAACCGTCCCCGGGACATCCTCGCCTGCGCCGAGGAGGCGATAACCCGCCTGGACCTGGGCGAGGACTTCGTGGAGCTGAAGGTCCGGTTCGAGCATCTCCCCGAGAGCCAGGCCGTGTACATCCGCGACGTGCGGAGCGATCACTTGGGCAAGTTCATCTGCATCGAGGGCCTGATCCGTCAGGCAAGCGACGTGCGCCCCGAGATCCTGGAAGCTACCTTCGACTGCCCCAACTGCGGGAACCTCATCATCATCCCACAGACCGGCCCGCACCTGCGCGAGCCGACCAAGTGCATCTGCGGGAGGAAGGGAAAGTTCCGCATGACGGACAAGAAGCTCACGGACATGCAGAAGCTCGAGGTGGAGGAGCTGCCCGACAACCTAATAGGGGGCGAGCAGGCCAAGCGGCTGCGGGTGTTCATCCGCGACGACCTGGTGGACCCTGGTATGGGCCACAAGGTCATTCCCGGTACCGAGGTGTTCATCAACGGCACCCTCGGCGAGGTCACGGTGACCTCCAGCCACGGCCAGCCCACCCGACGCCTAGACATATTCCTTGACGCCAATTTCATAGATCCCAAGATCACCCAGTTCGAGGACATCGAGGTCACCCCCGAGGACGAGGAGGAGATCCGGCGACTGGCGGCCGACCCCCACATCTACAAGAAGCTCAAGGAGTCCATCGCCCCCTCGATCTACGGCTACGAAGATATCAAGGAGGCGCTGTCGCTCTTCCTCTTCGGCGGCATCCGCAAGCGGCGCAAGGACGGTACGGAGACAAGGGGCGATATCCATATCTTGCTCATCGGCGACCCCGGGGCCGGCAAGAGCATGATGCTCAAGTACATCGAGAAGATGGCCCCCAAGGCGCGGTACGTGTCCGGGAAGGGTGCGTCAGCCGCTGGCCTCACCGCCTCTGTCGTCAAGGACGAGTTCCTCAAGGCGTGGGTGCTCGAGGCAGGCACCCTGGTGCTCGCCAACAAAGGCATCGCCTGCATCGACGAGCTGGACAAGATGACCCAGGACGACCGGTCCGCCATGCACGAGGCCATGGCGCAGCAGACGGTCACCATAAGCAAGGCCAGCATCCAGGCCACCCTCAAAGCACAGACGGCCATCCTGGCCGCGGCGAACCCCAAGCACGGTCGGTTCGACCCCTACCAGCCCCCGGCCGACCAGATCGACCTCCCGCCCACCCTCATCAACCGGTTCGACCTCATCTTCCCCATCAGGGACAAACCGGACCGGGAGAAGGACACGCGGATGGCCGAGCACATCCTCCACCTCCACTCGTCCGTTGAGGACCAGAAGGAACCTCCGATCTCCCAAGACATCCTGCGCAAGTACATATCCTTCGCCAAGCGGAACTCCAGCCCCCGTCTAACTGAGGCGGCCATCCAGGAGATCAAGAACTTCTTCGTTGGGCTACGAGGCCAGTATAGCGAGAAAGAACGGAGCGTGCCCATCTCCGTGCGCCAGCTGGAGTCCATGATCCGCCTCGCAGAGGCGTCCGCCCGCGTCAGGCTGTCCGACCGCGCCGAGGCCGAGGACGCCCAGCGCGCCATCCGTCTGATATTCGCCTACCTCAAGGAGGTCGGTTTCGATCCCGAGACCGGGAAGCTCGACATCGACCGCGCCTCCGGCGTAACACCCGCGAGCAAGCGCAACCTCCTCACCAATGTGCTGGGCATCATCCGGTCGCTCGAGGAGGTCGAGGGCACCGCCGTCAAGACCGAGGACGTGATCCGGGAGGCGGGCGGCAAGGGCATGGACGAGCTCGCGGTCGAGAAGGTCATCCGCGAGCTCATGCAGGTCGGGGAGATCTTCGAGCCCCAGCGTGGATATATAAAGAGATTATGATTTCAGGATGGTGAACGATCATGAGCTTCCAGCGACTAACCGCGATGAAGGTGCGTATCGCCAGCTTGGTCAAGGGCCGGTACCACAAGGGGCAGAAGGAGATGGAGCCCAACGTGCTCATAACCCCCGGTGGGACCACAGTCTCGCGGATCCGAGTGCTGGGCACGGTCGTCTCGTCCTTCATCAACGACGACGGCACCTACGCCTCGGTCACACTGGATGACGGCTCCGAGACCATACGGGTCAAGGGATTCAGGGACGACCTCCACAAGATCAAGGACCTGGGCGTCGGCGACACCATCGACATCATCGGTAGAGTGCGCGAGTACGAGGGCGAGCTGTACCTCATCCCCGAGACCGTGCTCACGATCACGGACCACAACTGGGAGCTCGTGCGGAGGCTTGAGCTCCTTCGCGAGGACGGCCGCGAACAGAAAGTGCTCGATCGTGCCGACGAACTGAAGGCACAAGGCAAGGGCACCGACGAGATCGCCGCTGCACTGGCCTCGGAGTTCGGCCTCTCCGACCGGGAGGTAGCTGGGGTCCTTTCGGAGCCCATGACACCCCCACCGGTAACCGAGACGCTGGACGGACCGGCGCCTGTGTCCCAGGCCCCCACTGCGGGGGATGGATCGAAGGCCGCGACCCCCGTCGAGACGGGACCCGGCCCCAGGGCCGCACTGCTCGCGCTCATCCAGAAACTGGACGAGGGCGACGGCGTCCCCTACGCCGCGCTCAAGGACGCGTCAAAGATGGGGGACGAGATGGACGACGTGCTCACCGAGCTCATCACTGAGGGCGAGATCTTCGAGCCCCGCACTGGCAAGTACAAGAGGTTAGACTGATGGCCGAGAAAATACCAGACTATAACACTCTGCTCGAACGGGCCGTTAAAGCCCTTCCTGAGGACACGACGAAGGACATCCGGTTCGAGGTACCAAAGGGCCTCGCTGATATCCAGGGAAACCGTACCTTCTGTTCTAACTTCAGCGAGATCGCGAGCTACCTTCACAGAGAGCCAGGTCACCTGCTCAAGTTCCTCCTCAAGGAATGCGGTACTGCAGGCAATCTGGACGCGCACCGCGCCGTGTTCATGGGCAAGATCACGCCCATGAAGCTCAACGACCGGGTGAACAAGTACGTGGCGGAGTTCGTCACCTGCCCGGAATGCGGTAAGCCCGATACCAAGATCGTGAAGGAGGACCGGATCCGGTTCCTCAGGTGCATGGCGTGCGGCGCAAGGCACTCTATCAGAAACCTGTGAAGCGCACGCGCTTCTGCTGCGTGTGCGGCAAGGAGGGCTCCTTCACAGGCAACATCTGCCCCGAATGCACTCCCGTAGAGATAGTGGAACCTGCTCAGCCCACCGCACCTAACAAGCAGGAGATGGCCCGCCTGTGCCCGGATTGTGGCAGGGTGAAGTTCAATTCAGAGGAGCCCTTCGTCGAAGCCGAGTGGCCCAAGGTGTTCAAGAAACGGTACTGCGAGGACTGCGGCCGGATGCGCTCGAACCGCATCACCGCCATCCTGCAGGTGCGCAGCCCGCGCCCCCTCACCGAGGACCAGGTGGAACGTATTGCCGAGTGCCTCTCGTCCGTCCAATGGACGCGCTACCGCGCCAAGGACGTGGCCGGTGGTGTCGACTTCTACTGCCTCGAGCATTCGGATGCCACGAACGCCGGACGTCGTATCACCATGCGGCTCGGCGGGCTCTTGACATCGACCAGGACCCTGGTGACCCAGGACCGTAACACCGGGAAAGGGCTGTATCAGGTCACAGTCCTCGTGCGCCTCCCTAACGCCCGTCCCGGCGAGCTCGTGCGTATCGACGCAGGGATCGGCCGTCTCATCTCCATGGGGAGCAAGGGTGCATTGGTGCGTGATCTGGCCACCCGCGACACTTTCAGGCTGACACGGAAGCAGGCCTCTAAGCTCAAGCTCGTGCCGGAGGATATCGTCCACGAGGCCATGGTGTCGGCCGTGTCGCCCGGCGAGGTGTTCGTCACCCTCATGGACACCTATGAGACCCTCACCATCCCGCTACCGCCCGGACCTTCCCCTGGTGAGGGCGAGCAGGTGCAGGTCGTGATGGACGGTGCTCGGCCTCTATTGGTTTTTTAAACGTTCGGGGCATTGGATTCAACGTGCGTAAGACCCAGGATGCCGATACGGATGTCAAGCGGGCCCGTGTCCCCGATGATAATGAGCTTATCGGCATAGTCCAGCAGCGCCTCGGGAACAAGAAGATGCAGATCATGTGTTCCGACGGAAAGCTCAGGCTCACCCGCGTCCCAGGCTCCAAACGACGATTGTGGGTCAGGGAAGGGGACTTCGTCGTCGTCCAACCATGGAGCATACAGAGCGACACACGGGGCGATGTCGTACACCGTTACACCGGTGCCGAGGTCGAGTGGTTGAAGAAGAACGGCCATCTTGATGAGTTTCAATGATCGAGGACAAAGGCGAAGAGGCTATCGATGTCAAGCGCCTGAAGGGCCGCGAGGACCTTAAGGTCTACGGTGACGTCTTTGAACCGCAGACGCTCAAGGCACTGTACAAGCTCGCCAACCGTCGGGTGTTCGAGCGGTTCAGGGGCGAGATATCGGTGGGGAAGGAGGCAAACGTGTTCCTTGCAGAGGACGAGGACGGTGCTTACCTCGCATTGAAGATCTACCGGCTCGGCACGGCGGACTTCCGCAACTTCCGCATCTATATCGAGGGCGATCCCAGATTCGCCTATATTGGCTCTCGTCGTAAAATGGTCAAGCTCTGGACGAGCAAGGAGTATCGCAACCTGCTGCGGCTCGCCGAGGCAG
>Ga0187833_10002952_pt1 | contig 17714 bp, 14 predicted proteins | sample ETNtaG_37_FD_167968 | JGI IMG/M metagenome (GOLD analysis project Ga0187833, IMG submission 167968) | Marine microbial and viral communities from oxygen minimum zone, Eastern Pacific Ocean - ETNP2014_SV_400_PacBio MetaG (Illumina Assembly) | ecosystem: Environmental > Aquatic > Marine > Hypoxic...
TAGTACTAGGACGACCAGGTGTTGCTGAAGATATAGTGCCAATGGCAGTATTTCTAGCGAGTTCTGGATCCGACTATGTTACCGGACAAACATATAATGTCGAAGGCGGCATTGTTATGAGCTAATCTGGGACAACCAATGCTCCGATCCCATACTATCCGCTCAGATTCAATGGATGGTCATGATGGCGTCTATATGACATTTGCCCATGCCTTCTCCTATGTCCAACAGTAGACCCAACATTATCTTTTTTCTGGTAGATCAATTGCGTTACGATGCGATCGGTTCCCTGGGAGTTGACCATGGTCAGACACCGCACATTGACGCTTTGGTTGAAGACGGAGTGACATTTGAAAACTGTTTCGTCACAGCCCCCTCGTGTGCGCCTTCTCGTGCTAGCGTGTTTACGGGTTACTATCCACATACTACAGGCATAATGAAGAATGGCGATCCGTGGGAGCGTAGCTGGGTCGAAAGGTTGGGGCGAAGTGGTTATCATTGCGTCAGTATAGGTAAAATGCATACTACTCCGTTTGACAGCCCTTGTGGATTCGACGATCGGTACGTGGTCGAAAACAAAGACAGATATCTAGAGGGAAGGTATTTCATCGATGAATTGGACAAAGCTTTGAGAGCTCAGGGTCTTATAAAGCAGCAAAGGGAATTGTATAGAAAGCTTGGGGACTATCGGGAGCGCTTGGGTGCATTTACATGGGATTTACCAGAGGAATACCATCCGGATAATTTTGTGGGGAATGCAGCTGTTTCATGGATCAATGAGACTGCAAATAAAACACCTCTGTTTATGCAGATCGGATTTCCTGGACCGCATCCTCCTTATGATCCTACACCGAACTTTCTCCGCCGCTTTGATAATGTGCAGCTGCCATTGCAGGAGATCCATGCATCTGATGTTGCAAAACAACCAAGTAGTTTGAGGAAACTGATGCATCACAATACCGTCGTTGACCATGACTCTTTGGTCCACATCATCAACCCATCTGTGGACCAAAGAATGCGGCAAAGAAGACATTATTTTGCTAATGTTGCAATGATAGATCATCAGTTAGGTAAGATTGTGAAGGCGCTTTCTGGCCAGGGATATCTCGATAATGCAATTATTGTGTTTGCGTCTGATCATGGGGATTGTCTAGGAGATCATGGCCACAGCCAGAAGTGGACCATGTATGATCAAGTCACACGAGTACCTCTTGTGGTCTATGGCAAGAGATTCAAGGGTGGCAGACAAGTCAAGGATCTTGTGCAGTTGATGGACATAGGTCCTGCAATAATGGAGTGGGCTGAAGTAGATTACCCGGATACTTTAGAGGCGCAGTCTGTGCGTCTTGCAGTCGAGGGACGACATGAGTGGGTAGGTCGAGACTATGTATATGCAGAGCAAGTGGGTGACATCAATTTTACGGATTGCACGCTAATGACGATGGTGCGGAATTCCGAGTGGAAGCTAGTACACTTTTTGGGGGAAACAGATACCGCGCTGTTCGATCTTCAAAGTGATCCCGATGAAATAGATGACCTTTCTACAAACCAATTGTACGAAGAACGGAAAAAGGATCTGATGGATGTCTTGTTTAATTGGCGATTGCATAGCCAATTGCATACCCGTGGTTACACTAATCAACGTGTGAATTTCTCTGCAGAATCGTCGTAAATGTGATTATGAAGGGCCGAATGATACGCTTAGTGAATAATTGTGTTGTGTGGACGGGCTCACGACATGCATAACAATAATTCCGATACATCTATAGAAAGTGCAGCTAGCAGGCGTGTAAATGACGTCTGGCGTGATGCCCTTCAACGTCCTGGTGGTATGTATACCAATTTTTTGTACAGCCAACTAACGGGGATTGGCAAGGAGTCTGGTGTGACCCGACGGGACCCTTCTACAATATTGAAAATCAATGGTACTTACTATGTTTGGTACACTCGTAGGGCTACCGTCGGATCAGTAAAAGATAGGCATACGAATAATGTAAACGAGAGTTGGGATATACCCCGGTATGATTGGGATCTGTCAGAAATATATTTTGCGACCTCACAAGATGGATTCAACTGGGTGGAGCAAGGCAAAGCAGCTGTACGTGGGCCACGGGATGCATTTGACGGCCGATCCATATTCACTCCAGATGTGCTGATGGCGAACGGGAGATACTATTTGTATTATCAAGCCGTCGATCACCCGTATAGGACGAGAACTCGTAACGTTGTCGGCATGGCCTGGTCGGAAAGTCCAGAAGGTCCTTGGCATCGGTGGCCCGAGCCAATACTAAGGCCCGGCAAGGCAGGTAAGTGGTTGGGGGATGATGACACAAATCATGTCAGCTCTTACGGCGAGTGGGATAGCCACAAAGTCCATGATCCATTCATTATGTGTAGAGAAGGAAAATACTGGCTATATTACAAAGGGCAACCTATGGGTTGGGGTACAGAATATTGTCGTGGAATCCATTGGGGCGTGGCTATTGCTGATAGCCCATATGGTCCTTTCAAGAAATCCAACCTTAACCCTGTGACAAATAGTGGACATGAGACGTGCCTGTTCCCTTGGGGTGCGGGAGTTCTAGCAATTTGTAATCATGATGGTCCTGAAAAGGACACAATTCAATACGCGGAGGATGGGATCAATTTTGAGGTAGTTGCACATGTTACTCTGCCTCCCTGCGCACCTGGGCCATTTTGCGCTGACTCTTATTCCAACACTGATGACGGTAGGGGGATAACATGGGGCCTTGCTCACATCGCGACCGAAGAATTGAAATCGGGCAATTCTTACATAGTGCGCTTTGATTGTGATTTGAGTAGGGACGTGGTCCGCGATGGATTTGATTTCAGCAATGTCCGTATGCCCGAGGATGTATATTTCTCGCCAGATTTTGCTCTTCGCGACAAAAACAAATATTCGTTTGCCGAAGAAGGAGCCAAAGAAGTGGCCAAGCGAAAAGTATGTGTGTGTGGCTATGAGCAGGAACAGCATCATAGTAGGGTATGTGAAGGATGTGGCACAGCGCTGGTTACATGGGAGGCTCGGGAGATACCTGGATTTCCCCCTCTTCCTCCAAGCATGAGGAGACCAGATAACCTAATTAGTAGTGCTATGGAACGGGTGTTTAGCACATACGGTTATTCAAAGGATCAGGAGAGCCCTTTTTTTTCAGGATTCAAGTATTCGCAACTGAAAGGTTTGGGAAAAGAGGCCGGTATCACACGTCGTGACCCATCAAAGGTCGTCAAGATCGGCGACACCTATTACGTGTGGTATACACGTCGTCAGACAAACTACGCTCCCAGATACTCGGGGCAAAATGCAATTCGTGACGATCATCTAGACAAACAAGACCGGGATAGACCTTTAACGGATTGGGATCTTTCCGAAATTTGGTGCGCCCAATCTAAGGATGGTTATTCCTGGAAAGAGTTAGGGCAGGCGATTACACACGGGACAAACAAAAGCTATTACGGGCGTTCAGTTTGTACTCCGGATATCTTAGTGGCGGATGGGCGCTTCTATTTGTTTTTCCAGGCAATTCGAAATCCATATTTGACTAGAAGTCGCAACAGTATTGGTCTAGCTATATCTGACATGCCTTCTGGGCCATGGAGAATTATGGAAAAGCCTGTGCTTTTGCCTGGTCGTGCGGGGATGTGGGATGGTGAGAAGGATATAAATATTGCTAAAGAAGCCGGCGATTGGGATAGTCACAAGATTCATGACCCATATGTGATGCCGTGGAAAGGCAAGTATTGGTTATATTATAAAGGCCGCCCAATGGGGTTCCGCGAAAGCACTCATCGTAACGATGGTCTGGGATGGGGTGTGGCCGTGAGTGATCGTCCCGAAGGACCTTATCTCAAATCTTCCTACAATCCTGTTACCAACAGTGGACACGAGACGTTCCTGTATCCTTTGGGTAGGGGATTGGTTGCCATCACCAGTTTGGAGGGCCCTGAAATGAACACGGTTCAGTATTCTGAGGATGGGATCAACTTTCATGTCGTTGGCAAAGTCTCATTACCACCAGTCGCTGCTGGTCCATACATAGGTGATGGAGAAGGGGACAACAAGCTGGGTGCTGGGGTGGAGTGGGGTTTGGCGCATATTGCACATGGAGAGAACGGGCGCTTAGAGAACAGCTTTATGGTGCGATTTGATTGTAATCTAGGCTCAAAAGGAGATCGGGAGGGGTTTTATCGACCTTGGAACTTTAGGTTTCCAGAAGCGGCATATCTCTCTGCAAGGTTCCGATTACCGGACGATTGGCGTCGGGAAGCAATCAGGCTTGGTCATACTTATGATCGCGAATCAGTTGGGTTTGTCGGATAATTCTGATTGATGATTTGATTGATCGGCTTGTTCACCCAATTGGCGCGCTCATTCTGTAAACCGGAAATCAGGACATTGCGGGATTCCTCGTCCTGAAAGAAAGGGCATTTTTCAAAGTAGCCAGTCATCGCGTCTAAACACTTTAACAGATAATCCTTCTGTCGCTTTTCATTCGCTTGTCCTGAAAAAATGCCTAAAAGCCAGACATGTAATCTGGATGGCAATGTGCCCTGCAGGAAATCAACATACATGTGGCGACCCGTTGACCAAAGGTTAGGTGCTTTGTGATTATGCATTATGAATTCGGCGTCTTGGAAGCGCTGTGTGATTAATGCTTTGGTGATGTTTTCAGTCATCCACACGCTGATTTTGATGCCTGCTGACATGATCAAGACAATAGAGGCCAGAAGTATTATGTACAACATTTCGCTTATACTTCAACACCTTTCAATTCCAATTCCTTGGAATAATGGCATGCGACAAAGTGACCGGGAGTTGTTTCCTCCCACTGCGGAATTTCTGTCTCACATAAGTTCTGAGCATATGGACATCTGGGATGGAAATAGCATCCGGTTGGTGGAGAGGATGGATCCGCCACTTCGCCCGGAAGGATAATACGATCCATTTTTGTCATCGGATCCGTTGATGGAACCGCGGATAACAATGCCTCTGTGTACGGATGTAACGGCTTGCTATAAAGGCTGTCAGTGTAGGCCATTTCGACCAGTTGTCCCACATACATCACTGCTACTCTGTCTGCAACATGTTCGACTACAGCTAAGTCATGGGCAATAAACAGGTATGTTAAACTGTATTGCTCTTGCAATGATTTGAGGAGATTTAATATCTGTGCTTGTATAGATACGTCGAGTGCTGAGACGGGTTCGTCACAAACAATCAGGCTTGGTTGCGGAGCTAAAGAGCGAGCTATCCCAATACGTTGTCGCTGGCCGCCTGAAAAGGCATGGGGATAGCGATTGAGATGTTTTATCTCCAGACCGACATCGACCATAAGCGACTTCACTCTTTCTGTTACTTCTTGCCCTTCAGCCAAAGAATTGTTACGAATAGGTTCGGCAACTATGTCGAGTATGGTCATCCGGGGATCTAGCGAACCGTACGGGTCCTGGAAAATCATATGGAAGTGTTTCCTGACACCTCGTAACTCCTTGTTCGTCATTGCTGTAATGTCAAGACTGTCTCCGCCGGGTAGATTGATGAAAATACTTCCGGAAGTAGAGGTAATGGCGCGAACGATACATCGACCTAAAGTAGTCTTGCCACATCCGGATTCTCCAACGAGTCCAAATGTTTCGCCTTCATTGATGTGGAAAGTGACGTCATCGACTGCCTGCAAAGTGCCAGTTTGTTTGCGTAGAAGTCCTTTCTCAAGAGGGAATGATTTCGATAGATGTATTACTTCAAGAAGAGGTCTTGTATTACTGGAGGCTGTATTTGGCTGTTTATCCCGCATATTCTCTTTCCTCCTCATCACTGTGCAGGAAGCATCTAACATAGTGCATGTTGCCGGCATCGACTAACCCGGGGATCTTTGTGTCACAAGTATCTGGGATCAATTCATGACATCGGTCCTGAAAGCCGCACTGTGGAGGCAGGTTCAACGGCACTGGAACCGTACCTCGGATTGCATCAAGTGGAATACCTTTGCGTCGATTACCTAGTTTTGGGATTGATGCTAGTAGCCGTTGTGTGTAGGGGTGCAGAGGATTACTGAACAGCTCTTCAGTGGTTGCGGATTCAACTACCCTGCCGAGGTACATTACGTTTACTACGTCTGCAATTTCGCATATCACACCTAAGTCGTGTGTGATATATATGATAGCCATTCCGAGTTCATCTTGCAATTTACGTAATAAATCTAAGATCTGCGCTTGAACAGTTACATCTAGGGCTGTAGTGGGTTCATCAGCAATCAAGATCGATGGTCTGCACGATAGAGACATGGCGATCATAGCTCTCTGGCGCATACCACCAGATAATTGATGTGGTAGTTCATCGAATCGTTGACTTGGATTTGAGATGCCTACGCGATTCATCATGTCGATCCCCATCTCTTTTGCTTCATTCTTGTTTTTTGTGGTGTGCAATAGAATCATCTCAGCGATTTGATCACCAACAGAATGTACGGGAGACAAGCTGGTAAGAGGTTCTTGAAATATCATGGATATTTCTTTTCCTCTAATTGCTCGTATTTCATGACCGTCGTTATCCATACTTGTTATATCCAACGGTGTTTGACCGTTTTTGTAGAAGTGGATACTGCCAAATGAGATGTGTCCAGGTCGGGGGATAATTCTCATAATCGCCTGAGCTGTCACACTCTTGCCACAACCGGATTCGCCAATAATCCCAACAGTTTGGCCCTTAGCTACATCAAAACTTGTGCGATCTACTGCCTTCAGGATGCCGTCAGACAAGACGAACTCTGCAGACAAATTTCGTACACTAAGGAGTTTTGTCATTGTCATGATGTTGATGTCCTATCAGATGTAAGATTGAACGAGGGCGTTGGGTGAGATAACGATGAGAAATGATATGTTTCCATCAGTAGAGATAGTGTTAGAGTCATCATCTGATGCCCGGATCCAATAAAAGCCATGATTGTCGTTATGGTTCCTAGATGGGGTCTCATTAGCCCACCAGAAGGAATGATTTGCGTATAAGCATCACAGTGTAGCTTGCTACGGCGTACCAAAATTTACGTAAATTGTTTTTTTCTGCAAATATCCATCAAGGCCATATTTTCCATCTTCTCCGCCGACACCGCTGAGGCGATAACCTGAGTGATAGCCTTGAATGGACTCCCCGATGGATCTGTTTATGTATATTTCCCCAAACTTTAGGTCGCGCGCAAGTCGCATAATTTGGTTGATATTTTTCGTAAATACATAAGCTGCGAGACCATAATCGGATTCATTCGCAAACTGCAGTCCCTGCTCAAAGTCGGAGATTTTCATTATGGGAATCACTGGTCCAAAGACTTCCTTCTGCATAATTTCCATCCTGTTGCTCTGAATAGTTAGTGCAGTCGGTGGAAACCAGTATCCCTTGCTATACATGCCTCCGGTAAGACGCTTACCGCCGGACAATAACTCAGCGCCGTTTGCCACAGCATTTTCAACTAGGGCTTCAACTTTCTCCAACTCTATGCGGTTGAATTTTGGGCCGATATCAACATCCGTCAATGGATCGCCAACTTCTAAGCTTGACGCATAGGTGAGAAATTTGTCCACAAATTGGTCCGCAATCTTTTCATGGATATACATTCTCTCATTGCAAGTGCACACTTGTCCACAATTGGCAAAGCGAGCCATCGCAGCTAACTGGACGACTTCGTCTATGTCAGCATCATCCATTACTATAAACGGGGCTTTTCCACCTAATTCCAGTCTCACTACGGTAATATTTTCAGCAGCGGCACGGAAAATTTCACGTCCGCCGCGAACACTTCCCGTCATTGTGACCAGTTGAGTGATTGGGCTACGTACGAGTGCGTCGCCGACAGTGCGTCCTGTTCCAGTGACTACATTGAGAGTACCTGGTGGGAAACCAGCCTCTTGGGCAAGTTTGGCCATCATTAGACCGGATAGCGGAGCTCCTTCGTGTGACTTCAGTACTATCGTATTGCCAGCAACCAGACTGGGTCCGATTTTTCTTGCGACTAGAGCCAACGGGTAATTCCAGGCAATCAATCCTACGGTGACACCAAAGGGAACGCGACGTATCCAGATCTCCTCGTCGGCATTGTCCGCAGGGACAATGTCACCCTCAATACGTCGTGCACCTTCCGCCGCATAGGTAAGAAATTGGACAGTGGCATCAACCTCACCATAAGCTTGGCTCAACGGTTTTCCCTGCTCAGAGACTACTAGGCGAGCTAGTGTTTCACGATTCTGACCCACCAAACTCGCTAGTGCGAGTATGAATTTGGCTCTATCGATGGCTGGCAACGCTGCCCAATCTGGCTGCGCGGTTTGAGCAGATTCCAAGGCATGCTGGGCATCCTCAGCAGAGCCCTCCGGGACAGTAGCTACAATTTCCTCGGTTGCGGGGTTTTCTACTTCAATGCGACCGCTATTGGCAGAATCTGCCCATTCTCCATGGATGAAGATTTGATGATGCTTGGTTTCACTGAAATGTTCCATAGTCCTATTCTCAATTTGCCACGATGTGCTGTTGCAGTTTCTCTTTCTCCAATTTCACGCCATGACCCAGACAATTTGGCGCTAATGCATAACCGTCCTCTAACACTAGATGTTCCGAGAGATACTGCTCAAGACCAAAGCCGTGAACTTCTAGGTAAGAGTGGTTAGGGATGGCAGCTAACAGGTGAACGTGGAGATCGTGTACCCCGTGACTGGTAATTGGCAAATTGTTGGCCTCCGCAAGCGCTGCGATTTTCATCCAAGGTGTTATACCGCCCACGGTGGCTACGTCGGGCTCAGGATAGTCAACTGCACCGCTGGCAATCATTTTCTGAAATTCATGCAAGGAGTGTAGATTCTCGCCGGTCGCAATGGGAATACGAGTATTTTGCGCAATTCGAATATGGCCGTCAATATCATCAGGAATAATAGGTTCTTCGAGCCAGAAGATTCCAAAATCTTGTAGAACGTTGGCCATATAAATTGTTTGGGGAACGTCCCACTGCATGTTCGCATCTATCATTAGGGGAACATCCGGACCCAATGCTTTTCTGAGTGCTTCTACTCGCTTAATGTCATGATCGTGTTCTGGATGGCCGACTTTAGTTTTTATCGCACAGAAGCCTGCTTGAAGGAATGATTCTGTTTGTGCTAACAAGTCATCAATGGATAGTTGAAGATCAATGGCACCTGCATATGCCTTTACACGATCAGTATGACCACCTAAGAGCTTCCACAGTGGCAGCTTGGCATAATTGGCCTTGAGATCCCATAGTGCAATGTCTACCGCAGCCATCGCGAAAGACGCAAGTCCACCTCGTCCGACAAAATGTAGATGCCAGTGCATTTCTTCCCAAAGTTTTTCAACAAACAACGGGTCTTGTCCTATCAGCAAGGGTACGACATCTCTTTTGATAAGCTCGTAAACGCTATGTCCGCCAATACTAGAGACTGTATAAGTATAACCTAGACCAGTGCTATAGTCATCGCAGACTACTTCCACGGTAATCAGAGCAAAATCCTTCATTACTCCGTGGGTCGAATCAGTCAGAACTCTTGGCAATGGTATCTGGTATAGATTGACTTCTACATTCGATATTTTCATGCAACTCTCCAATGTCTATCAGGTGATCCATATCAACTTGACAATTTAGAGACGGTACTCTCCAGGGGCCTTCTCCAATAATCACATATCGCTGATCAATAAGTGGAATGCCTCAGATCCATCCTGGCAGATCACGTTCCAATCGTAGGCTTTTTCTGGTCCAATTGTTCGCGCACGATTTGGTCCTTTAGTTCTGATGATAATTTCATTGCTGCTTCAAGGTCGAAATGGACTGATTCGCTGAATCTGATATTTGTGCCTTTGAATTCTGGGCGAGAAATGTCTATGCTTAAATCACAATCAAAACGTGCGATGAAGCATCTTATCTCGTTTCTTTTTGCAGGATCTTGTAGATTTCTAACACGGATATGGCACAAGCCCCAGGTGATACCTCGACCGTCATCATTCCCTGCAAACATGTCATGGGCAAATACTCCAGGGGCGACTGGCGGAAGAATTATGTGTGATTTCACTGAAAAATTGAGCCCATCTGGAGCAAACTGGATTGTGTTTTTTTCGGGGCCATCCAGACTAATTATTGCTGCGATCCCATCTCGGAAAGGGAAGAGGCACGTCTCATGTCCAGAATTGGTGACCGGATTGAGCCCCGATTTGATAAACGGACCTTCCGGATTTTCTGAAATTGCCACGCCTTGCGCCCGCAAAAAGCCCTGCCCAGATTTGTCGATTGGCGAGCCTTTGTAGTAAACCCAGATCTTGTCGCGATAAACCAGTGGATGAGGGTCGTGTATGGCACATCCGTCCCAGGCCTCAGCCCCTCCTCGTTCGATTACCGGCTGATCCACACGATGCCAGGGCCCATCTGGAGACTCGGCCCATGCCATTCCGACACTTACGCAATCATGAGGTTCCCATTGGTTGGTGAAGCACTGAAAGTACAGATAATACTTCTGTTCGTAAACAAGGATCCCGGGAGTAGAAAGTGATCGATCCCCATAATGACCTTTGGGGGCTCTATGGACGGCAACCCCTCGCTCTCTCCAATCGAAGCCATTGATGGATGTGGCGTACCAAATGTCGGCTAGATCCCAATCTACCGCAGGACGTGTGAGAGTTTGACCTTCAAGTCCAGCCGGAGGGTCGTCGGTATCCCGTTTGGTATACCAAACGTAATATTCTCCATCAACATTAATTATGGAAGATGGATCCCTTCTAGAGACGCCAATTTCAGAACCTATCCCGGTGACACGTGAATACTTGAAATTGCTGAACAAGTCATTTGCACGGTCTCCTAATGGATGCCAACGATCGTACATTCGCCTAATGGCAGCGCTCAGGTTGGCATCATCGGGCTTGGTCAATGGCGGAACACTTGGGAACAAATAGGGATTCTCTTTATGCATCCGAGAAGAACCGTCCTTCCTTGTATAGATATCGAGTCCTTGTTTTTGCCATCTTGTCATTGATGATCATCGACTCATCCAACCCCCGTCGACGATGAGTAATGTGCCGTTGATGTAGTCAGATGCTGATGAAGCCAGGAACACAACAGGGCCCTTAAGGTCTTCTACTTCCCCCCATCTTCCGGCTGGTATTCGGTCGAGAATACTAGAGTAACGATCGGGATTATTACGAAGCGCCTCGGTATTATCGGTATTAATATAACCGGGAACGATGCCATTCACCTGCACGCCTTTACCCGCCCATTCATTCGCAAGGGCTTTAGTAAGTTGACCTAGACCTCCTTTGCTAGCGGAGTAAGATGGAACATTAATACCGCCTTGAAATGTCAGTAAGGAAGCAGTGAAAATAATCTTTCCGCTTCCCCTTTTGATCATATTCTTACCGATTTCGCGGCTCAAGATAAATGGAGCGGTCAAATTCACTTCTATAGTTTCATCCCAGTAATTATCTGGATGTTCGCTTGCAGGTTTTCGTCGGATAGTGCCAGCATTATTTACCAATATGTCGACAACAGGTAAGTGTGCAGAGACATGCTTGATCAAATTGTACAAATCTTTTCTGTTCTCCAAGTCACATTTAAGGGCCCAAAACTTGCGCCCAAGTGCATTTATCTCTTGCTCAACTTCACTACCTTCCTTTTGCAAGTTTTGGCTTACGCCAATGACATCAGCACCGGCTTCTGCTAACGCTATCGCCATAGCTTTTCCAATTCCACGGCGGGCACCAGTGACCAGGGCAGTCTTGCTCAGCAATTGAAATCTCTCGGGTGTGTTCATACTAAACCTCTATCAATACCTTCATCAGATCCGCGCCTTCGGACATCTCCCTAAAACTCTCGGGCAATTTGTGCATAGGGCGAATGTCGGAAATCAGCTTGTCTAAGGGAAGAGATCCTTCATCTACGAGTCTTATGGCTTGTGAAAAATCACAAGTCTCATACACTCGCACTCCAATTATCTTTATTTCTCTCCAAAAACATCTGAACAGATCTACTGGGGGTGGTTGTCCGAATATAGCAACTACCACAACAGCTCCACGGACACACACCAAATCCGTCATTACCTCCGCTCCGGCGGTTGATCCAGAAACTTCAAAGACCCTATCTGCTCCAGAACCATCCGTCCAATTATTTACGTATTGGATTAGATCGTCTTCGGTTGGGTTAATCACATTGAAACCAAGGGAAGAAGCAAGATCTAGACGAAAACGGTTGATCTCAGACACGACTACTTCGGCACCGTTCTCCTTGGCTACCAATGCAATCAACATCCCAATGGGTCCACATCCTAACACTACGACTTTGTCTCCTTCTTGAACTTCTCCTAATCTAACATCATGACATGCGACTGCAATGGGTTCAATCAATGCTGCGTGAGACAGAGATGCAGTGCGCGGGAGAAGATGAATGGAGTGGGCCGGGACATTCCAATAACTCTGGAATGAACCTGGAGTATCTATTCCCAGAAATTGCAGGTGATAACAGATGTGACTCAACCCGTCAACGCAGGCCCTGCATTTACCGCAAGGAGCTAGTGGCATTACTGTGACCGGTTGTCCTATTTCAAGATCCGCAACGTTCTCGCCAATCGCACTTACTGCCCCAGACATTTCGTGGCCCATTATGTGTGGCAGTTCCACCCGCTGGTCCATGGCGCCGTTGAATATGTGCAAATCGGTACCGCATATACCGCTGAATGCTGGGCGCACCTGGACTTCATAGGGTTTGGGCGGGTCCGGAGTGTAGCCTGTTACCGCGATATCTTTTTTCCCAGTGTAAAATGCTGCCGTGTCTTGCATAGTGTTATCTCTCATACAGAAGACAAGCGATCAATGATGTGCTCTCGTGCTGTGGTGACATATGTAATTGACTCTAGAAGATCTATGTTCTATTGTTTGTACGGGTCAGCGGCATCACGTAGCCCGTCGCCTATAAAGTTAAAACTGAGCACCGCAATCATGACGAATATGGCAGGGAGAAATAACCATGGATGTAAAGATAAGCTTCGGATGTTCTGTGCATCTTGCAAAAGGACACCCCAACTAACAGCTGGTGGTCGGATTCCAATCTCCAAGAAACTTAATGCAGTCTCCCCCAGAATCATTCCAGGAACGGCAAGTGTCAGTATCACGATCAGGTAACTAGCAAATGACGGCAGCAAATGTTTGAGAATGATTTGGAAATCACTCATGTTTGATATCTTGGCTGCCATTACAAAATCTGCCTCGCGCAGCTCTAGGAATTTACCTCGTACCGTTCGTGCAAGAGTTGTCCAGCCAACTGTTGCCAAAACTATAGTGATCCCAAAATATACTTCTACGGATGACCAGTGGTGGGGCAGTGCGGCGGCAAGCGCAATCCACAAAGGGATTGCCGGAATCGAGATAATGAATTCTATGAGTCTTTGGATGACCATATCCGCCGCCCCACCGAAATATCCAGAAATTCCACCAATGATGCTCCCGAGAAAGAAACTGATAAAGACCCCGGCGAAACCAATTGAGAGAGAGATGCGTGATGCATATATGTTTCGCGAGAACAAATCGCGCCCCATTTCATCAGTGCCAAACGGAAAGTAATATCCTGGCGGTTCAACTCCGAACAGATGGAGATCTGTTTCAAGAATCCCCCAAAATTCGTAAGGATGGCTATGAACTAGGAGCTGTATTGAGTAGCATTCACTAGTATCTTCGGTAAATCTTCTCTCTAACGTGTTCATATCGAGCGTATATGTGTAGTTGCAGACAAATGGAAGTAAGTGAAATGTCCGTTCATTATCAACGAAATGTAGTTTCTGAGGCGGCATGGTCACGTGGTTAACATCTCTTTTCTGATAATCGTTTAGAGACAAGAAACCTGAAAAAATGGCCACTAGATAAAAAATCGAGAGAATAACCATGCCCACACGAGCTAGCTTGTGCCTACGATACTTGCGACGCATTAACTGCCACTGCGAGGCCACATAGTAGCTTTCGGAAAAGCCGCTTTTTTTTGATGCTCTATGCTTGGGTCTTAACTTTGCGAACATTTATGATATTCCTTTGGTAAGCGACACGGTCCGGCTAGGTGCTACTACGTTCCATCCGGATTCTAGGGTCAACCATCACCAGGAGAATGTCAGATATCAGGGTGCCGATCAACGTCAACATCGTTAGAAATAGCAGGATGGATCCTGCTAAATAGGTGTCCTGAGTGATCAAAGCTCTTAGCATCATAGGGCCCGCAGTTGGCAGACCGAGCACGATTGCCGTAATTGCACCTCCTGATATCAAGCTTGGGAACAACCATGCTAGATTACTAACCAATGGATTGAGACAAATTCGGACAGGATATTTGAACAGCAGAGTAATGTTACCCAGACCCTTGCTTCGTGCCGTGATGACATATTGCTTTTCAAGCTCGTCAAGTAGCGTAGCCCGAAGTATGCGAATTAATCCCGCAGATCCGCCTGTTGCGACTACTAGAACGGGAATAGGCAGGTGCTTCAATAGGTCCAGTAATTTCGCGGAACTCCAAGGTGCATCCAATAATTCTTTTGAGAACAATCCGGTCAAATTTACGCCGAAGTACTTTAGGCCAACGAACAGCAGAACAAGAGCAAGCATGAAATTGGGGATCGCAAGCCCTAGGAATCCCCAGGTCGTAAAGAAATAATCGCCTATAGAGTACTGGTGCGTAGCTGAATAAATACCAATGGGGACTGCAATTAGGTAAGTGATAATGGTGCTCAGCAGGGCGATTGTAACTGTCAGTGCTAGTCTTTGCCCGATTAATTCCTTGACGGGTCTTTTCCAGTCAAAAGAGTAACCAAGATTACCTTTCATTATTTGACCTACCCATTTCACATAGCGTATATGCGGAGGTTGATCAAGTCCAAACTGTCTTTGGATTTGCTGCCGGGTTTCTTCACTGATTGTGTGTCCAGTACCTTCCAGGCGACTGACGAGGGTGGAGACATAGTCTCCCGGAGGTAGTTCAATAACAATGAAGGTCACTATGGTGGTCATCCAGAGCAGGAACACCATGTAGCCAAAGCGTTGAAGAAGATAACTCTTCATTATTTATCTGGTTAGCTCCAATATGGCCTGCATGATAAAGATATGATTGCAAGGAACCAGAGATTCTCGAGCGGTCTCATTCATCAGACTTCCGTGGTATGCCCTACTATTCCAATTCCACACAATATGTTTTCGACAAATCCTCATCTCCTGATGTATTAATGAGTTGGTACACCGTGGCCATCAGTCATAGTTCGACTCAGTCGGGTGATGAGAACCCCTAGGAAGTACTTCGTTCCATACGGATTCTAGGATCAACAACCACCAACAGAATATCAGATATCATCGTGCCTAACAATGTCAATGTGGTGAGGAATAGTAGGATAGAACTGGCTAGATAGGTATCTTGTGTCAGCAAAGCTCTTAGCATCAGCGGACCTGCAGTAGGCAGACCGAGTACGATCGCTGTGATCGTCCCACCCGAAATGAGATGTGGAAACAACCAGGCCAGACTGCTTACTATAGGATTCAGGCAAATTCTAACCGGATACCTAAACAGTAGAGTTATTTCGGGGAGACCTTTACTGCGCGCTGTAATCACATATTGTTTCTCTAGCTCGTCAAGTAATGTGCCTCGAAGAACTCTGATTAAACCAGCTGAACCGCCTGTTGCGACTACTAGAACGGGAATAGGCATGTGCTTCAACATGTCCAGTAATTTTGCGGCGCTCCAGGGTGCATCCAGAAATTCCCTTGAGAACAAACCACTTAGATTCACACCCAAATATTTCAGGCTAAAAAATAACAATGCCAGTGCAAGCATGAAATTGGGAATCGCTAGGCCCAGAAATCCCCAGGTAGTAAACATATAATCGGCAAATGAGTATTGATGGGTTGCGGAGTATATCCCAATAGGGACTGCAATAAGGTACGTGATAATCAGAGTGCACAAAGAAATGGTTATCGTCAGTGCTAATCGTTGCCCTATAAGGTCCGCCACCGGTCTTTTCCAGTCAAATGAATAGCCGAAATTTCCCTTTGATGCATTAGTAATCCACTTGATATAGCGTACATGCATAGGTTGATCAAGTCCAAACTCTCTCTGGATCTGCTGACGAGTTTCCGCATCAACAAAGTGTCCTGCAGCCTCAAGTCGGTTAAGTAATGTGCTGGCATAATCTCCCGGCGGAAGCTGAATGACAATGAAGGTTACCAGGGTTGTCAACCAGAGCAGGAAAACCATGTATACACAGCGTTTGATGAGGTAATTTTTCATCGCGAATGGTCAATTATTGACAGCCGTATAAAATGAGGGTATGGTTGTCGCTCATGAGTTTGTAGATACGCTCGCGAATTGTAGCACGGTAATAGACCTTTTGTGTTTTGTACACGCAACAAAAGTACATTTAGCCTAGCAAAACCAGGTTGAACCAAGATTACATTAAAGAACAAGCGATATGGAACATATTTGGACTCAATTGGAGAAGATGGGCGTGATTCCGGTGGTGGCTATGGCGGATGCCGCTGATGCTTCCAAATTGGGGGCGGCTTTGACAGAGGGAGGGTTGCCTTGCGTTGAAATTACGTTTAGGACCGCCGCGGCTGCGGATGCAATCCGAACGCTGAGTGCGACATATCCCAATATGGTGATTGGTGCCGGAACGGTACTGACCGTTGCCCAAGCGCAAACCGCGGCGGATGCGGGAGCTAAGTTCATTGTTACCCCTGGCTTTGACCACAACGTGGTGGACTGGTGTCTTGAGAACCGGATTCAAATTGCTCCTGGCGTAATGACCCCGACTGACATCAATGCAGCCCTTAGCAGAAAATTGACAGTGTTGAAATTTTTCCCAGCGGAGGCGGCAGGTGGAATCGATACCCTTAATGCCATCAGCGCTCCCTATAGTAACGTGAAATTCATCCCTACGGGCGGAATCAATTCCAATAATCTAAGCGATTATCTTTCTCTGTCTGCTGTCTTGGCGTGCGGAGGCAGTTGGCTGGTGAAGAAAACCCTGATTTCCAACGGAAAGTTTGATACCATAAGTGATTTGGTTAGAGAAGCAGTGCAACTAGTACAGCAAGCTCGGAGCAGATAACATGTCAGGGCGAATTGTAACCTTAGGTGAAATTATGCTGCGTCTAAGGCCGCCTGGCTTCGAGCGGCTCTTTCAATCCCCAAGCCTAGAAGCGACATTTGGAGGGGGCGAAGCAAATGTGGCGATTTCGCTCGCAAATTTCGGTTTGGACGTGTCTTTTGTGACCGCGCTACCTCAAAGTCCGGTTGGCGATGCAGCTATTCGCTATCTGCTGAGCCGTTCGGTAGACACATCTTTCATTTCGCGTCGAGGTGAAAGAATGGGGATATATTTTCTGGAATCTGGCGCGAATCAGCGACCTTCCAATGTGGTATATGACCGGGCGAATTCATCAATTAGCAAAGCAAAGCCGGATGATTTCAGTTTGGACGCTATTTTTGATGGTGCCGATTGGTTTCATATTACTGGAATCACCCCGGCATTGAGTGAATCCGCTGCGGAATTAGCGTTGGCGACTCTGACGAAAGCCAAAACTGCTGGAGTAACTGTCTCCTGTGACTACAATTTCCGGAAGAAACTGTGGAGGTACGGCAAGAGTGCGCCGGAAGTAATGCGGGAGCTAGTCAGATTTGTGGACGTTG
>Ga0187833_10002953_pt1 | contig 17713 bp, 18 predicted proteins | sample ETNtaG_37_FD_167968 | JGI IMG/M metagenome (GOLD analysis project Ga0187833, IMG submission 167968) | Marine microbial and viral communities from oxygen minimum zone, Eastern Pacific Ocean - ETNP2014_SV_400_PacBio MetaG (Illumina Assembly) | ecosystem: Environmental > Aquatic > Marine > Hypoxic...
TCGTGATTGTAAGGATCGTAAACAGTACCATTTGTCCAATCCCTTCTAGGTACAACAAAGGAAACATCACTAGAAGTTACCTTCTTGGCACCAATCATATCCCTAAAATATCTATACTCATCACCAACTGTATCAGCTGGTGTGGGTGGTGCTGAGTCTGTTCCTCCGCCTGTCGCAGTCGAAAAGGCTTGAGGCCTCCCGATCCATAGATAATAAGTCGTAGCGACTGCCTCACTAAACGACTCATGGAATTGCTCTGCGTTATGCAATCTAAATTTATTTGTAATAATTGCTGCCATAGCTATTAGCTCTCTTTAAAGTTTGTATGATTATTTATAATCATTCTATTATTTATCTATTTATATTTATAATCTTATGCGGTTAGTTCTATAGAAATTTCTGACGGTGCAGATACATTCCCTAGGGAATCCCAGTACCACCCCCGCCGCCGCCGCCACCGCCGCCACCTACGACCAGTTCTATAGAAATTTCTGACGGTGCAGTTACATTCCCTCTAGATTCAGGTTTGTTAATAACTTGATCTAAAGTTACCGAACCCCAATCCTGTATTCTATAACCACTTGCATTATGAACACTCTGTATGAATCTATACAAGTATACATTCTTACCATCGGCATGGGTTGTTGCCGTAGTGCCCTCTACCCCTCGTACACAACCGACCAAATCATTCCCTACTTTGGCCGCATACGTTATTTTTTCATTCCCTATCTTGATTGTACCTGTAAACGCAAACGTACTCGCATCGCTGAGTGTAATTCTGTCATCGGTCGCCGACATAGTACTCCCCTCGTTCAACGTAGTAAGTTCTCTCGTTTCTGTATAACCAATATGTCCTCTAAATGCCTCAAGTGCATCTGCACGAATATTTCCATTCCCCGTTGCCAATTCATTTTGAATAGAGCCCGGGTAACCGGGTGTATCATTTTCTAATGTGATCATACCAGGTGCACCTCGGCGTATCACATCTTTATATAATACCAAATTCTCTATCATCGTGCCGTGACCAGCATATGAATCTAAGAAATCCTTTCTTGTTTCTTTAAAAGTTCTAAAGAGTAGTTTGATTAAAACATCTCTAACTCCACCAGGTGCAACATTAAGATTAGTAGCCACATTAGGTGTTGTATTGGCAGTGTCATCTATTGTACCTATTCTTCGAGCAATTCTCTTACCAAATGATATAGTTCTAAACGGCGTAATTGTAATCTCTGAATTCAGATGAGGCACGATTACAAATCCATACACTGGCGCAGCAATTGAAATTATTGCAGGCGCTGATGTAGCTATCACGTGGGAGAGACCCAAATCTAACTCATACATTGAATGTAGAGTCGCTGGATAATCTATACGAATAGTACCAAACTTTATAGTCTTTTCACTACCAAGCGGCACAGGTATTTTAATCTCTGCATTAGCTAACAACAACGGTATCACCTGGAACCAAGATGTAACTTCACTAACCTCTATAGCCCCTTTATATGTAGGTAGTACCAACTCCATATGATTTCGACCAAGATGGAAAGTTACATCACGATCACCATTGAATGTTTCATCGCCAAATATAACTCCGGTAGGATTAGTATTAAGAGTACCTTGTGTTGATGTTCCCAAACGTCTACCAATCTTATAAGTAAACACGATCTCAAGTACGGAGAGTAGATCAGGTGTAAACGTATCTCGCAACGGTATAACACTCGGATGTGTACTGATTGTTTTGATTCTAGCATTCAACAATGTGCTACGAGAAATTTCTCCAAACATAGCAAACCCAGCGGGATGCACAGCATTCAAAACATTCTCACGCCATTCTACAATTGATGATGCTGTTCTAATGACATAAGAATAATCTTGGTAATAATAGCTATCTTGAATTTTCATTCCAGAATCAGAAATAAATCCATCCTGGTTTACATACTTACCAAATGTTGTTACAGCTGAACCTAAACCAAGTCGTTCACCAGCACTACTTGCTGATGCACCAGTACGACCTTTGATTGATGTTAAACCATAAGATTCAATTGTGGCTGTAGCCCCTGATGTAGTACCTGTTATAGTTTCATCTACTGCAAAAGTTCCTATTACAGTCTTAACTTTTTCTATATTGGTTCCGGCCTGAGTTTCTGCATGAATAGCAGTAGCTCCAGAAGTGGCGCCCGTTATAGTTTCATCTATAATGAAAGCTCCAACAACATTTGTGCAAAGTAAATTTGTTAATGGTGAAAACGTGGCGTCAACAAATCCAGTTAAAGTATCTTTATGATAATGAACACCAGCATTCAACATTTCTAATTGACTTATCTTTCCAACATTATCACCTTTGGCTAGTAGATTAGCATTTACTCCCAATGTTGGATATAATAAAACTGCCTTATCAACCTGATGATCTGCAGCAACAGTGGCACTATATCCTCTAGTACATCCTGTTAATGTTTTAACATCTATACCCGTGTAGAAAATAATCTCATCATCTATTTTAATCATGCCTGTTGTTTTTCTATTTGGATGAAAGGTATCTATAGAATCTAATACTATCGTGGTATCAGATGCCAATACAGCTATAGCTAAATTAGTTACCGGTGTTGGATCAAAAGATAATATTGGCAATTTATGATAACCCAACCCAGCATCAATTAACTGAACGTCTGTAATATCTCCAACACCAGATTCTTGTAAAATCTTATTGCCCGCATAGGTATCTGCATATGTGGTCCAATTTTCATATACGATATGATCATCAGCCAAACATTCATAATCTTCTTCTAGGTTAATTTCTATAGAGGTATCATCTTCCATTATGGCATTACCACTATCGTCCTCTAATGTTAAATGCCAACCCTTCAATGAACCTACTTCAACTTGAACACCTCCATCTACAGCTGCAACTCTCGCAGATAGTCCAACCCCACCAGCATTAGCATTATTTACTCCAACAATATCTCCTACTTGATATCCTGTTCCACCAGCATCTACCAAAACTTCAGCTACCTTACCTGATGTTAGAGATTCTATTTTTGCAGCAGCATTCGTTCCATTATTTGATGTCACCAATATAGGATCATCTAACTCAAAGTATTGTCCTGAAGTTTCAATATCTGTTCCTGTCAAAACTGATATAACTTTAAAGGACAATGTTTTATCTGGATTTGTATTATCTATGCAAGTGACCTGTTGGCCTGCAACAAATTGTCCTTTAATGGTATCTTTATTTAAAACTAACTCTGTTATAAGTTCTCCAGATATAGTGAATTTGGTTATCGTTTCTACAACCGCAGAAGCTTCATCAATATCTAAATATCCTTTCTTAAAATATGCACCACCTTCGAGGATTGTTGGATCAAAAATAGCACCCTGTGTTATGGTTTGTCCCACCATGTTAGAACTATCATCAAGTGATGATATGGAATTCTCTACCATTACTTCTGAACCATCTTCATTCAATATAAAGATGGCGGTATCAGAATTTGATTCCATTAAAACAGAATCGTTACCTTGTGATACTCGTAGAATTGTATCATATGACCATTTCCCGTCAGAAGCTTTCCAAATATTTTCTGTAGGATAAAATAGTTGCACATCTTCATTCAACAACACCTTAAAGAACAATTCATGTCCTTTTCGTGTTCCCTTGGCTCGATATAGATCAGTAACATTCTTTAAAAGATTTCTTTTATTAACCTCACCAGTTAAGAGATTAGGAATCGTTCTCATAAAAGATGTTTTAAACTGATCAAAGAATGAATCAATCGTTTCATCTACGTCAGCATAATCCATCAGCTGCGTAATATTTTCTACCGGGTTTGCACGATATGATCTTATAATGCCATGTGCCAGAGAAGTTTGTCCTTCAACCTCTTCCCCTATGAGAAATTTATTTTGGGTTGATATAAACAAACGGGAATTATTGTTTATATCCTCAGCTCTAATTTTGGCTGTGGCTCCAGAAGTCCTACCTAAAATCGTTTCGTTATTTTGGAAAGCTCCAAGACCTGAAGTTTCATAAATGATACGATCATTAGACCTTCCAGGCACCGTTCTAATAGATTCATTCTGCGTTAAAACAAAGTTGTTATCACCTTCTTCTAATAGTATCTTATCAACTAAACCTATATCACCTAAAACAAGTTCAGCACTCTCCATAAATTCATAATACTTTTCAAGGAAGTCTATAACACCAGCATCATCTCCTCGAATGAATCCAGGAAATAATTCTTCTACTTTTAATGAAAATTTATCTTTTATGGCCGACATGATTATTAACTATAGGATGTGGTCGTAACATAACCCGCACCGGCATTAGATGATCCTGATGCAATTGTATCTTCAGCTCCAACAACAACCATATTAGAACTGTCGATTTCTAAAATCTGATTTCTAACAGGTACTAGGTCGTTTGAACTTGGGATAATAGTAAAGGTAATTGTGTCGTCTGAATTAACTACCGAATTTATTGTTAAAGCCGTTATTGCAATCGCACCCGTTGTATAATCTACAGTTCCTGCTGTATCGCTTACATACGTTTTAAGTGTTCCCGTCAAATAATATGTTCTTAAATTTCCAGAACCGTCATCATCAAAATATAATGTGTTGGTATTACCATTCATTACAAATCCAGTTGACACTACTACTGGAACAACGTGTGCAGGTCCTGGATTATAAAGGGCATTTTGAAATTTAATATCATACTTAACCGACGATCCTAAAGTCGGTGTTAGGCCTCTACTCATCTTAATCGTTGAGATATTTGACATAATAGATTTATCTGTTTCATCAACAACCGCTGAGAATTTTGAAAATCTAAAGATCCCTTCAAATTTGGTCAATTGTGTTGAACTATACTTGACAATAGATGCTCGCACAAGAGTTTCTAAATTGCCTTGTGTTTTTGTTGTGATATTCGTATCGTATTTGAAATTAACAGTGGGAATTATTTTAATAATTTCAGGATTAATAATTTCAGGAGTAACACTGGCCACAGTATAGTCTTTTAATTTTTTCTTAATATCTGCTTTAGATGTATTTGTTAGGAAAGCTCCTCCTTTAGGACGAATACTAATGTACACCTTACCATACACCGGAGGATCATTATACTCTCCTCCCCACACAGCTATAGAGTCTACATTAGCATATATTTGTGGTATGAGTGTTTTATAATCATTAGAAGTTACTGCTCTATTTTGTGCAGTATAATTAAACGGTGCATTATGTTTTATCGTATCTAACCCTTCAGGAGCAGCGCCTCCAGAAGCAGCAGACTTTGTAGTGACTGTGATATCTACAAACCCACCTATAGCCGATGTTGATGTAAACTTAGTTGCGCCGTTTGCTACAGCTTCATTAGTTACTATATAACCAACCTTAACAATATTACCATCTATCAGTTTCTTTCCAACAACCCCATCACCAAAATAAATTTCCCATTCGGCCTGAGTTGTTTCTTGAACAAAGAAAGCAGTTGTATCACTCTTAACTTCTACTAAATTATTAGCCTTAATGAAAGTTGTAGTAACTGTATCTGTAGAACTGTTCTGTACCTTAACACTTAGCGTAGAGATATCTATACGATCATTATTCAATATAAATTTCTGATCGGCATTTGAAATATTAACAGTATAATCAGTTTCAATCCAAGTTCCTTCGTATACTGGTATATCCGAAAACATATAAAGTCCATTTGACGGAATTATAGTCACATCAGATGTGTTCACAAACTGATAGGATGTTCCATTAGATTTGGCCTTAAATGTATGGCCCGACAGTAATGTTAAAGAAGGACCATTAGCATCATGTACAGAAACATCTATAATACTACTCGCAGCTTTGGATCCTACAGGTGTATATCCTAAAGATTTGGCTAACGATATTACGGAGCTTCTTTTAACTGCCGTATCTAGGAACATTTCATTAGCAACCATGTTAGCCATAAAGGCATTATAATGTGTGTTGTATGCCAAGACATCTAATAGAACAGAGAGTCCAGAACCTTCAAAATCATAATCTGTAAATTCAGATTGCCCTTTTAAATACGTTTTAAGATTTCCTTTGATAGTATCAAAGTCTAAATCTGTAATCTCTAATTTGCCTCTTGTGTTGACTGCCATTATCGTATCCTGTCCATGACTATTTCTAGTTCTTCTATTTCGTTTGGTACATTTTGTATACTAAATTTAATTATAATTCTTAATCTATTCTGATCTAAATCTTGACTTGTGGCACTATTAACTATAACTTCATGTAAAACAACTCTAGGTTCATATAGTCTAATAACATCACTAATAGCAAGTCTTAATTCTTCTTGCATAATTGGAGTATATAATTCAAATAGAGAACTATTAATGTTACTACCAATCTCAGGATGAAATAATCTCTCTCCTTTATTAGTAAGAATTAGTGTGCGAACACTTCTCTTTATGGCCTGTATGTCCGTCAATTTACTAACATCATCTGTTACCGGATGCTTTGTAAAAAAGAGATTCAAGTCCTTATATATGAATGTGCTTCTAGAACTCTCGTTGTTTGCTTGGGCATCATCATACCCTTTATTGACTTCAGTTGCCATTTATAATATTTATAAGACTTTTACTCATTAATCTTGTCGGACCTCTCCATTTATATTTGTAATTGTTCCTGTACCACCAGCACCAGCAACAACCAAAGTTGCAGTACCATACCCGGCACCCGGTTTAGATAAACGATATGTTCCTCTACTACCGTTAGTAAATCCTACAAAGGTAGCGGTCTCACCATTTACTGTAACAGTTGCTTGAGCATTGCCTGATGGTAATAATATTACAAGCTTACCATCATTGTGAGAAATTGGTTTCCAAATTGTGCCAGCTCCAAAAGCCGTAACATTACCAGTAGTATTACTAGCCCCACTAAAATCAGTATTGGACCCAGCAGATCCAGTTGATGGACTAGACATATGAAAATTACTATCCGACCCTGCGGAACCAGCACCAGCCTCATCTCCTACAAATACATTCTCAGAACCTTCTGCTGTAGATGGTGCACAATGTGGTGGGAGAGGACAGAGTCCATCAGCGTTAGCTTCATCTGGACTATTGTTGATAACCTTTTTATCATTGATGAATACTGCTAGAGTTCCTGAAATTAGTCCACCAGCACCATGGGAGTTGGGATCTTCTTCTACAGCCCATAGTTCATCATTGACCCATACATTTTCTTGTCCCTCTACAACAGTAGTAGCTCCACAAACTCTCGCCTGTCCATTAACGTGTGCGCCTGGCATTAATCTTTCCTCAACTTTCTGATATTATCTCCAGTCTTTTCATCTATACCTAGTCCAGCTCCCTGACCTGTTGTATAAGTTAATACATCTGGTATATATGCAATATGTCGTTTACCTTTCTCACCTTCTTCTCCATATCCTTGTCCTATACCGATAACATCACTTTGACCGCCGGCTTCTTTTCCAACTGCTAAGAAACCATCCTCCGGAAGATGTTCGTTCGCAGATTCAGAATTAAAATGTATTCCTAAGTCTGGGGCCGAATCAATAATAGCACTCTCACCTGCGGCTTGTCTAGTAATAAAGCCGTCGTGAACTTTCATAGAAATCCTATGATGAGCATTAAAATCTATTCTACCACGACTACTGTTAGCTAATTCATCTACTTCTGGTGATGGTACAAAAAATTCCATTGTCCCAGCTGTCATACTAATTCTTGATGGATTTTCTGCATCTCGTGAACCTGCACCGTATTTCCAAGAGTTATCAGATTCTTTAGTACATTCTCCTTCGATGTTAATATGACCACCAGCTACCATATTAATATCTCCATCAGCTCTAAAATTTAAATTGCGTTTAGAATAAACTTCTATATCTCCACCAGAGGCAACCTTCATTCTCCACTTGGACGTCAAACTCATTTTTTCATTAGCAGCAATTAAAACATCATTATCTCCTGTCCATATAACATGACCCTTCACATATAGATAATCATCATGTACACTTATGTTATAGCGGTCGCCCTTTACATAATCTACTTTAGTTCCTTCTTGATCTACTTCATAGTAAGTCCCTGCTCTGTGATATTCATGGATACGTTCTGCACCAGGCGTGTCGTCAAATTCCTTTACATGGCCTGACTCAGATTCGTAAACGTGATTGTATGGATACTCTGCAGCATATCTGCTCGATGGTTGATTCCAATATCCTGGATACTCACCATCCTTCTTATAGTTCTTCCTACTATTTAAATCTTCACCGCCAATATTGATCTGTCGTTCTCTAATGTCAGCCTTATTTCGCAATATTGGATGAGGATCTAGCAAAACTACACCACCACGAACATACGTTCCTTTTTCAGTGGTGGGCATTGTGAACATCAAAGAATTTGTGATTGGGATAAGCTTGCCCGTTATCAGGTTTTTGGCGTCATTCGTCAAAGTAAAAATTTGTCCGTTTAGAGTTTCCATTCCTACCACACCAGCAACCTGCACTTTATCACCCTTCGATAACCCATGGTAAACCTTATAAGATTTAAGAGTTATAACTCCACCGGCAGATATGTTACTAATAGCATACCCACCTTGAGCCAAGCGGTTTGTATCTGCTCTAGGTAAAACAACTTCATCAAGCCAGGCGACTTGTGTTGTAGTTTTACTTGGTCCATAAACCCCATCATCAAATAAAGATTGAATCTCTTCCGTTTGTCTGGTCGTTAATGTAGAAACTGCAACCTTTTCTAAACGAGGATATGGCACACGGGTTTCAGCGTCCTTTGTTTCAGGCCACCATGGACCGTAAGTCGCATCCCGTGTATCTCCATCTTCTAGATATCCTGTACTAATAATCTTACCAGGCTTATCCTCGGCGACTGTTGCGCCGCCATGGCCAGAATCCTGCTTGTGATGCCATTTCCATTCTGTTGTTCTTGAACCTTCACCATAATTCTCACCAGAATCTCTTTGTCTAGGTATAGTTAATCGTCTAGTAGTTCCAAATGTATCATACAATCCTTGTGAATGGGAACTAATTGTTGCAGTCTGTGTTTTTAGGTCGGTTGAAGGCCACATCATTTCTCTGTAACTTAATATTTTTAAATCTTCTTCTGAAGGTTTGGTTGTTTTGATCCCAGCAGATACTGTTCCTCCGATGACCTCACCCCATGGATCCACGCACTGCGTTGTGGATATATCTGGTTCAAAAGGAACGTCAGATAGAGATTCGGTAGGATCGTAAAATCCATATATGTTTTCTGTTCCTCTATGCACTCCCATTCTATCTAAGGGCTCAGCGGGACGAGTATTCTTACCTGGAAGAGTTCCCATAATAATAGGTTCTTGCAGATGTTCAGGATCTCTGAAAAATCCTACGACCCAAGAACCTTCTACTATTCCAATAGGGGAGTCACCTATACCCCCAATGGCATTTGCACCAACGGGTTGCATAACTTCAGCCCATGGCAAATCTGCTGTGGCTATTTCTTCTTTATCGTGAGTATGATATCCCAAACAACGTACTCGTACACGTCCCAGCTTGTTGGGATCATGTCGATCCTCAACTACGCCTACAAACCAAATAAAACCATCCCTACCTAAAAAACCTGTATTCATACGAATATTTATATCAAAAAGAAAAGATCCTCGCACAAAAAACCCCGCCGGAGCGGGGTCTTTCGACTAACGGGAGGATCAGAGGATATCGGGTGCAAGCAGAGCCTTGTTCATGTTCCTATAATTGTTAGATTTTCTATATACTCTTGTATGCCTGCTATGCATCGCAGGTCTTTATCTCCAATTATTATACAACCCTAATTTAATATTGTTCTCGTTTCATAATGAACTCCTTTTTAAAATGCTGGTATTAACTGCCATAATTTATCTTTGTTGTACCAATAAATTTCCTCATCGCTACTGGCACCTTCTGAAAAATATTTTGCGATATTTGTACCAGGACACCAACGACACTGATGATGTAATACTGTACCTGTATCTGTTTCTTTTATCATAACAGTAGAACCTGGATTCATTCCTGTAAGAAAATCATCCATTTGTTCTTCTGTTCCAAAAACAGCTGTACCTGTCTTAGGTATACTCATCTACTCATTCTCCAATGTCCATGATAATCTCTACAAGCCTCACCCCATGCTAATTCAATACGACCACCTATGTTTACTTCCATCTGAAACTCTCTACAATATTCTCCATGATAATTGTGAAACTCATGGACAACATTGTAACGACGACCGTTATGATAATGCCAACCATATCTACCATCATAATAATGATAATGATCTAGATGCCAATGTCCGTTATGATAGGTGTGGGTTCTAGGACCTGTACCTATAGACCCACCATGATAGTGATCGTTATGGCCGTGACCACATCCCGGATAGTGTCTATGCTGTTGAGCTGGAAACTGCAACTGAATACTCCAATGCACATCGCCAGCGTTCGCATGATTCCAGTAACCTAAGATAACAACAGCCATAAAAATATAACACGATATCTCTATCAACTTGTATCGTAGTCTCCAGTTACCTTCTTTTCTTTTTAGAACTTTCATCATCTCCCTTCGTCTTTTGCGGTTTTAATTTCATCAAACCCAAACCTATTCCACATTCTGCTAAGGTCTGAGCATTGTTTAACTTAACTCGTTTCTCCAAATAAAGAACTCTAGCCAATCCCTTTAACTTTTTCTTCTCAACATTTGCTATACGATCTCGCTCAGATCGAAAAAGAGATTTCAACTGTTGTCGCTGTTGAATGTTAATTTCCATTATATTTGTCAACTTGCAAATAACCGTTAAGGTGTTTCTCGGCTATGTTCAAATTAAAGATAGCTTCTTGAATACAAAATCGCTCTACTTCTTTTACAAAACGACCTTTGTCTAAAACAACCTTTAATTCCTTTTGCAAGGTGCGAACACGATCCACATACTGTTGTCGTTCACTCATTCTTTGTCCTCAATTAAAAGTTCTTTCGTTTCGGGTTCTTCAGCTATCCCTTCGTGGTCTATAAGGTCTCCTACCGTAACATCTGACATAGGAATCCAATTTTCTAAATGTCGTTGATCTGCATCCATTATCAAATACATTTGATGTTGATCGTTCTTCGCCTTAACAATTCCAGGTCGTGACGTTACACGATGTTCAACTATTGGTAAGTCTACCAAAGAATACAAACCTCCAAGTCTACCATACTCATCTAATGGCCATTCCCTGTTGTAGTAACATCTATAGTTTGCAGTCATTTCAAATCTCCCTCCTGAACCAAATATTCACTTCCTTTAAGGTTCATCATTTTGTATAATTGATTTATTCGTTTCTGATACGTCTTATACTTTGATCGTTTCTTAGGCGTATCTTTTATTAAAGCCTTATTCATTTTCTTGATGTTTTCCAACAATGACTGGCGTACAGTCTTATTCATAATACCACTCCTTAAACATTTCGTAAAGTTCTCCTTCTAACCGATAAGCCTCTTTCTCCCATGGCTGATCTTTATATCGTGCTCGTGCATAAGTTCTAGACTTCCACTGTACACTCCCGCTTGCATAGTCGAAAAGTTCTCCTCGTACAAACTGTTTAAGATGTACCATTTCATGGGCTAACCAAATTAGAACCTGATCGAAAGAATATTTCATAGAAGTATCCAATTCGATCTCAAATTCTCTTGGTCTATTTAGGTTGTCATCCGTTATGTGACAATATCCATAGACATGTTCTTTTTTGTTGAGTTCTCTGGTTAACTTGATCTCAACCAAAATATTTTTCGCCATTCTCTTACCAAGTAACTTGTCAGCATAAAACTCTGTTGCACATCCTAACAAGCAAAACAGTTTTTTATTATGGCGTCTATAGCCTTCAACTGTTATCAACATCTTCAGGCAGCTCCTTGAACTTATACTGCAATACATATTCGGTGCCCACGATGAACTTACGAGCGTCCTCTAGATTGTCAAAAGATTTAACCAGTGCAAACTTTCGATTTGCTAAAGATTCATTTATTGATTCCTTTGACATGATCGAAAAACTAGCACCATGAAGTTTCGGTGTATAATCGAACACCTCATAACTTTCGATGGTTGGCATAATTACTGTCATAAAAAACTCCTTATCATATTTATGGTAACACAATTGTTACCGTTTGTCAATGAACTCTCAAGCATATTTACCTTTCCATCTTTTCTGTATGATCCGATTAGTAGTATCTTTACCAGAAAGCCTAAGCATATATTTCAATATCTTCCAAACTGTGTCATCACGTTTATTATTAAAATCATGTAATTTTCTTATCAAGTTAGTTTTATATACATGACAATTGAAACAAAGAGTCTGGTGATTTCGGGGATCATTATTTTTATGGTTCTCATCAATATGATCCACTGATAACTGACCATCCCATACAATGCTAGATGTACATTTATATTTCAATCTACCATCTACATTCTCACAATAATCTTTTCTGTATTTAAGATAGGGATGCCTAACATTTTTATAAGCAGTAACACTTTCAAACCCAGCGTTTTTGGCTACAACATGGGAAATATTTCTTACACCATGTTTCTTTGCAATCCTTTTGCCATGACAACTGGAACAAATATAATTCCCTTGAGATTTTCGCCAGTAAATAGAACCATCGGCTTTACGATTGCCGGTGTTTTGAGCATCTCCTTTACATCCTACAACTTGACATTTCGGTCGTTTCATATTTTGTAACCTCAGTTTGAATTAAAAAAAATAAGGGGTCGGATAGATGTGTTCTCTTGGCGACAGATGCTCTTCTACTACCAGCATGACGGGCACAATCTTGAACAGAGCCTTTCGCAGGAGCCTCTCCAAGCATCAGGTTGAGGCTCCCAGTTACCCAAGAGCCGCACCCCCTATACTTCCAATAATTAGAAGTCAATCTCCTCCTCATCATCTTCTTCGGTTTCAGTTGATTCGGACATGATATCATCAACAGATACCCCGGCATCAACCTTCGTGTACAGATCAAGGAACGAGTCCTTGGTTTCTGAATCAAAACGTGCCACACACATTTCGATAGCCTTCATCTTGTTATCAAAGATACTATAGGCACCAATGATGTGAACAAGTCGCCGTGTGGAGATGATCTCATCAACCCCACCGTCAGCGAACGTCTTACGAATAACGTCAGCCCACTTGATCAAGTTACCAACAAACTCTCCATCAACCTTATCGTTTTTAGCCAACTCGTTTACGAGAATTTTCTCCTCGATCTTGTTGGTCGGATAAGTCTGTTCGATGGTAACTGGGAACCGTTCGAGGAACGATTCGTTCATCACGTTGGTTCCAATAAAGCGACCATCGTCTGATCCCTGACCCTTGGTGTTCGCAGTAGCGATCACGTTAAAGCCAGGTGTCGGGTGTACCCACTTACCAATCTTCTTAACGTAGATACTTGAGCCTTCAAGAATGGGCTGTAAGCACATAATCTTGTTAGACGCAAGGTCGATCTCATCAAGGAGAAGGATTGCACCACGTTTCATCGCCATGAGTACCGGCCCATCATGCCAAACTGTTTCGCCGTTGATCAAACGAAAGCCGCCGATCAAATCATCCTCATCAGTTTCGATGGTAATGTTTGCACGGACAAACTCACGTTTGGTTCGTGCGGCAACTTCTTTGACCATCAAGGTCTTACCGTTACCAGACATCCCAGTAATGAAGATCGGGTAAAAGATACCAGACTTCACAACATCACGAACAACATTGTAATTGCCCCAAGTTACATATCCCACAAACTTCTCAGGGACATACGATTCTTGCTCTTCAAGCACTTCGATGGCCTTGGGCGCCATTGCAACAGAGGTAGCAGCAACTTCATAAACTTTTGCTGAATCTGCAGCACTCAAGGTGTTACTGACCTCAGGATCAATCAAATCAAATCGACCGTTCTCCAAAGGCAGGTGATACATCCCACGGGTCTCGGTACGAAACTGCTGACCGACGACCCACTGGGGAAACGTCATGCCTTCATTTTCTTCGAGCACGGCCTGTATCTCAGGTCGAGTAATCGAATCTTTTGATTCCCCAAACAACATCCGAGCCGCATTTACAAAAGCGATTCGTTTGGCATTCATTTTTACTACTTTCATTTTCTCTCCTATATTAGAGAATGTTGATATAGCGATCATTCACTATACATACTATGGTACCACATCCAGGCTTAAACTGCAAGCGATTTAGCGACACCATCTGTTCTATCTGCGACATTTCAGGCAATTAGGTCCATAATGCGATTTGCGAGTATCCGATTGCCGAATTTTCGCTTCTGATTCTTGGAAAATATGGATTTCAACTTACCCTTAGTCATATCAAAGGCTTCACCATCTTCTAACGGAAGGCTGGTGTCGTCCACGATCTCTTGGCTGCCCATCGGGACCATGTAATACTCATCATACCCTGCCGTCTGAATGGTTGCGAAACCTTCCTTGCGACATTGCAATCTGGCTTTCTTATGATCTTCCTTATTGTAAGAGTACCATCCCAGATACTTCTCAAGAGCGTTACGGGACAGACCTCGATTACCTGAATCAAGAAAGATTCCGATCGTGTTGATACCATACCGATGTTTCAATAGGCGAACTAACCAACGATACTCTTCCTCACCATTGTACTGTCTCCAGCTAGCATTCTTGTGAACATTCCACTGACGGCGAGTCTGCGGATCATCAAAGATCCAATCTGATTTGGTACTTGCGGTAGTCCAACAACGAGTGTCATCAAGGTCTTCCTTGAATTCATTATAGAAAGCATTGATTGAGCTGTTCGGATCACCGTCGGTCAAGCAAATGAAATTCACTTTATCCAATTTGTAATGATCACGAAAATTCGGTACGATGTGCTGCATGGCAACCATCGCTTCAACCAGAGGTGTACTAGACAAGCTGTACTTACCCCACTCGATTGCATGGTGACCAAAGTGGCGATGCACACTCCCGTATGTGTAGAGGTTAAACAATTGAGCGTTTAACTCTGCCACGGACGCCCGTGATGATACGATGTTAAGTAACTGAAAGTTACTGCTTTCAAAATATGCATCACCCTCCTTGTACTTCCACTTAGGTAAAATATACTGAGCACAGCGTTTCTTGTACTCATCTTCATCAATCAGCTTATCAGTAAACAATTTATATGAATCATCTGACCATGCTGAGGTGAAGGCATACACTTCAAACGGTATGTTTACTTTGTTACAGAACCACACCAGCGATAACAACTGCTTGATCGTGTTCTCCATGTGGTATGACATTGAAGCAGACCAATCAAGTAACATCACCAATCCGTGATTCTTACCATCATGCACAATCGCACGTTTAAGAAACAGGTCGTCCTCATATTGGTAAGAGTGCAAGGCATTGACATTCAGCACACCAGTCTTGGAGACGGATATACGTTTGTACTCATCAGCTGCCTTCTTACGTTCAAATTCCTTGACCATATAGTTGATAATCTTACCAGATGATATACGAAACTTATTGTACTCACCCTGGAAGTAAGCCTTGTTGGGTAACGCCTGACCACGGCGACCGTAATAAATGCTGTAATGAACTGGATCAGCTGATTTCTCATCCTTGTCAATCGCTTCAAATCCCTTATCAAGGATCATACCGAGTTCCTTACGAACCCTCTTATGATCTATGACCAAATTCTTAACGATAGGTTTCGGTAGACCAAAATAGAACCGATCACGAGCATCATTCTTATTGAGCTCCATTTTACGATTCTCAAAGTTCTCTTGGGTGCTGACCTCGCCATCACTAACATCATGCTGATCAGCATCAAAGTCCTCAGCATCATACTTACCTTCAACTTTATCTCCGTTGCCCGTAGTGAATCCTTCATCATCATCACCTTCAGAAGGCATATCAATTTCGTTCCCATCGGATGCTTCGCCCGATCCAAACGACAACTCATCCAGATTCTGCAGGAACTCATCGGTATCAAGGTCAACATAAGCCATCTGAATGATCTTAGCTGCCTCAACGGCATCCTCAAAGGTATTAGTAGAATCAACTAAACGAACCATCCACTGCTCACTCTTATCGAAAGGCACTCCCAAACTCGGACCACCTTTAAAATGCATATTAAGCCTATCGAGGATGTTCATCTTACTGAAGTTCAAATCAGTACCAAAGAATCCACGTCCCATCAACTCACGATAGCCATCTACAAATGACTTCCGTAAACCGGGAAACCGATTCTTGATCTTCCTTTCGATCCTAGGATCTTCAACAATGTTAAGGATGTGTTTATTGACCTCATCAACTGTGATAGCCTTTTCCCATCCATCGCACGGTGTATATAATGAATGACCAACCTCATGACCAGTCAATAAATCATACAACACCTCAGACATATCCTCAAATATGGGTAGTGTCAATATGCGAAGCTTAATATCAAAAGAAGCCGTCTGGACGTTAGCCATGTGACGGATCTGTATGTTTTCTTCAGCAAGAAGTTTTGCAAGTTTAGCTTTTACTTCTCTCATTAAAATAATTCCTTAATGTGTTTACAATTGCGTCTAAAAGAGTAGCCCGGACAGGTACAAGTTCTGTTAGAATAAACAGAGTATACCGCATCCGAACTACTTGAATTAAACGTACCGAGAAGGTGTTTCACACTCACCTTGTCGCTGCGTTGGATTCGATCTCGTTCCACACACGCCTTACTGTATGCTCGAAGGCTTAATATGAAAGGAGTCTCCAGAGCAAAATTTGCTCCGGCGGATTTTTTTGATTGAATGGAAATCGGATTCATGATTTGGAATATATAAGGCACATTACGTTGAGTCCTCTAGCAGGGATGCCCTTTTAGCACTGCCCTATTTGAACATTCCTATGAGAGCGTCTACTAAGACATTCTGCGGTCCCATGTGTGAAGGCCAATTCATATCAGCCACAGCGATGACAATGCCAAACAGCACAACAGCTAGCACGTAGACCATGCGATTGGTCATAAGGTTTTCTCCTGGGTGTGTCGGTAAGTGTGACGTGGGACATCGTAGCGACCGTCCATCGTCCATGTGTCGGTGTGATTCCCAAAGGTATCAATCCGTTCGATTCGCAGAGGTGTATCAAAAGGCAAGCCTTCTGGGCTCAGCGAGGTACGCTCAAGCGCATTGAACTCGGCAACAGCATTAAGCATGGTGCGAGTCTTATGGATAGCTTGCCTGTTACCACCACAGATAGGCTCACGGTATTGAATTATAAAGCAACCCATGTCCATAGTGATAGGGGTACCAGTGTTGCCGTACGTTTTCATGCGGACTTCCTCGCAGCACGTAGGCGATTCTTACCACCTACGTTATATCTGGAGTACTTGCCACCCATGTTGTGCGACTTGGTACGAGAGGTGTGCTTGCGATACTTCTTGGTAGGCACAAGCGTGATAACACCACCATCAGCCAGATAAGCAGTAACAGCTGCATCTAGCACAGTAGTGTCTTTAGTGTTCATCCCAGACAATAGTTCCTTGCCTGAGTGTGAGAGAGGCTTCATAAGAGGTTCCTTATAGTGATTGGTGTAACTCGATTCCATACTGATATTATACCACAGCTGGAGCTAGATTGCAAGCAGGGCCGTAAGTCATTGATTTCATTACATATTTTTTTATAACAAAACTCACCATACGGACAATTCCCAATGTAATAACTCTATATAAATCAAGCACTTACAGAGGTTTGTCGAACTCGCAG
>Ga0187833_10002955_pt1 | contig 17704 bp, 24 predicted proteins | sample ETNtaG_37_FD_167968 | JGI IMG/M metagenome (GOLD analysis project Ga0187833, IMG submission 167968) | Marine microbial and viral communities from oxygen minimum zone, Eastern Pacific Ocean - ETNP2014_SV_400_PacBio MetaG (Illumina Assembly) | ecosystem: Environmental > Aquatic > Marine > Hypoxic...
TAGGGGGAATACCGTATGACTGTGCAGTTAAATTGATTCCATCAAGTTCCACACTATCTGATGGGTTTAATTTTCCATTAAAGATTTCTTCTTTTACTCCAGAAACGGTTTGAATACACACTAATATAAGTAATAAAACAAGTAACCTCTTTTTATCCATAATACATATAGCTCAAAAGCTTATATATTAATCTTGCTGATAATACGTTACAATGTTCTTGTCCTTCTCTTGGACACAATTCTACAACATCAAAGCCAATTATTTTCTTTTTTGCACTTACTTTCTTTAAAAATTTCAATAATTGCCAATATCCCATCCCTCCAGGCTCTGGAGTCCCCGTAGCAGGCATAATGGAAGGATCTAAGGCATCTAAGTCAATTGTAACATACACTTCTTCATCAAGTCTATCAACAGCCTTATCCATCCAAGAATCATCATCCATTATATCTTTGGCAAAGAACACATTATCATCTACCATATCCTTTCTTTCACCTTGAGAACAACTTCGAATACCTACTTGGACAAAAGGGCAGATGTCTTTAACTCTTGCCATAACAGAAGCATGTGAGAACTTTTCTCCTTTATATTCATCCAATAAATCTGCATGTGCATCAATTTGTAACTTACACATTTTTGGAAATTTTTCTTTAAACGCTAAAACAGAACCAATACTGATGGAGTGTTCCCCACCCAATAAAACTACTTTTTTATCTTGAGAAAGTAGTTCAGAAACCCTTTTCTGAACGTTTTGCACCATCTCTGTTGCATCTTTTCCAGTAATGGGTTCATCTGTAAAGATTCCTTCTTTTACCACCTCAGAATCTGTTTCTATGTCATATGTTTCTAAATGTAAACTGGCATCGATAAGTGCCTCTGGCCCTTTATCTGCACCTTTCATCCATGAGCTAGTACCATCAAAAACTACCGGAAGTATTACTATCTTAGCTTTATCTACATTATCAGCACTTCCACCTACGTATTGTTCCATAGAAATATAGACTCTGATATCTATTATAAAAGTATCGTTTAGGAAAAGTGTTAAGAATAAAAAACGCCAACGCCCGGAACAACTACACAAGTTAGTTGACCCCTACTTCGGATTGGAGGATTTCACTTCGTTCAACCCTCTAATGCTCATGAAAAGAAAAAACGCCAACGCCCGGATTTGAACCGGGACATCCGTGAGGAAACAACCGCTCCTCGCTTCACTCGGACCATTTCAGCCGAGCTGAAACTTTCCAGGGTTGCGCAGTACCAGGTTGTGCCACGTTGGCATAGCTAACGTGGCGACCACAAACTCTGTTTGGGTGTATGCCACGTTGGCGAATGGAATGAGACTACGTGGCGACCGTGGATTTTGATCCACGTGTATGCCACGCTGGCGTAAAGTTGGAACAAAACTAAGTAATAAAAGAAATAGAAATTGGTTTATAAAGTTTACCAATTCATCTAGCGTGTAATACTTCAGGTTTTAATAACCCAAACTCAGGATCATAGCCAATGCTAAAACCTTGTGTTACCAACACACCTAATGATTGGTATATTCTAATACTTTTTCGTCCCCATTCTGGTAAACAAGACGAAGATGCATATTTTTCTGGATTGTTCGCATATCTTTTTGAGTCATCCACAGAAAGGAGAGCCTCTTTTGCCCCCTGCTGAGTCATGGTTACTTCCATATCTACAGAATCTACAGTTAACATTAAAGGAGTAAGATTCTCCGCTGATATTTTCGTTTGCACTGCAGTCTCAAAATCATCTCCCTCATGAATTCTATGAGCATATTGTCGCGCACTTGCGCCTAACATGTTCTCTCTTGTTCTTGTCTCTTGCCCTACGTATGGTTTACTTGCTACCTCTTCAAGAAACAAGTATACACCTTGAGCAACATCTCTATCCCATAATTCACCTGCAGGAAGAATTAAATCATTACCCCTTTCAGAACTTGCACAATTTCCTTTCTGTGTAATTACTCTTATTAATCCATCCATATAAATCACCCTGTATAGTTATAGAGAAGAAGAATCAAATAGAATATAAAAAACTATTTATTCCCACAGTAGAATATCTTCCTAATATCAACATCAGATGTTGAAAAACCACCAGTACTATGGTGACTATCTGCAGGAGTGGGAGGAGCCTGGGTTACTTCTTCCTTAGTTATTTCTGTTCCAGGCTCCGTAGGCATAGGAGCAATCTCTCTCTTAATCTCTTGTTGTTTTACCATGTCTCGTATTTCAACAACTTGAGAATTTAAATCCACAATAACTCTCTTTAGATCTCCGACTTCTCGTCGTAAGTCTTTAGTTTGAATATCTACCAATAATTCAACTTTTCGTTCAATGAGTAAGTCTTCAACCATTGATATCATCCTCTATATTGTTGGAAATAAAATTAATCATTTTGTCATTCTCAGCAATTTTATAGATATCTAAAGCAGTTTTTGAATCGCCTGCATGTAATAATCCCTCTGCTAGAGAATTTAATCGATCAGTTGCACCTGTAATTTTATAGGCTCGAACGGCATAATCAAGCTGTCTTTCATCAGCAGCACGATCTCCAAGTTCAATCATTTGTTCAACTTCTCCTACACCTTCAAAAGCTTCAAGAGCAAGTTCCCATTTACCTTTATCTATACATTCTTTCCCTATCAGTACCATTCTTTCTTTTGCTTGTAGCTCTTTGAAAACGCCAAGAGCAGCTTTGAAATTTTTATTAGTAAAACAGGTCTCTCCAATATTTCGTAATTCCTGCAAATTTCCAGACATTTTAAAGCATTCAACTGCTTTTTCAAAAAAAGCAATTTTAACATATTCTCGTCCAACTTCTGTAAGTTTAGCTCTATTCTCTGAGAGAATAAACGCTTTCTCACCCTGTTCAAGATTACCACGCCGAAGATGTTGCTCTCCTAAGCTATTATAGAGCTTATATCGCATTTTTTCTTCAAACATAGAAAGATCAAGGTCCTCCACTTTTTTATGTAGTAGGTTTGGCAGAATTTTCTGAACAGTGTGATCACTGTGTGAAGAACCCTGATCTAAATTTATGTGTGATAAGACATTGTTTTGAATTACTTTATCTTCCATTTTACACACTCTCGATATTCAACTCATTATTCATCCACTCAGACTCATTAGTCTGTTTAGCTTCTTTTCCAAGAATCCAAGGGCTTTTAACGCCAGTGATAATGGTCATTACAATGATTTTGCCTTCCATGTTATCATTGATTCTTGCCCCCCAGATAACGTTTGCATCGTCGTCCAAAGTTGCAGTAACCAAATCTCCAGCTTTTGCAATATCATCAAGAGTTAAGTCTGGCCCGCCTTCTATATGTATTAAGGCACCAGTTGCTCCTCGGTAATCAACATCTAATAATGGATTACTCAGGGCCCCCTTAACACTCTCTTCTACTTTTTGGTTGGTGTCTGAGTTACCTACGCCAATACTAGCAACACCACCGTTTGTCATTATAGCCTTGACATCGGCAAAATCTAAGTTTACAAGGGAAGGAACAGCAATAGTTTCAACAATTCCTCTAATCATTGTAGAGACTAATTCATTTGCAACAGAAAATGCTTGTTTAACGGGCAAGTTTCCTGCAATCTCAACAAGTCTATTGTTATCAACAACAATAACAGTATCACAATGTTGTCTTAATTCCATAAGACCTTGTTCAGCTTTTTCAATTCGAGCTCGCTCAATCTTGAACGGCATAGTAACCGTTCCAATAATGATAGTATCTTGTTCTTTAGCCATTTTTGCAACAACAGGGGCAGCACCAGTTCCAGTACCTCCACCCATACCTGCACAAATAAAAAGCATATCTGTATGACCAAGCATTTCTTTTAAATCGTTAAGACTTTCTCTGGCAGCATCTCCGCCTGTTTCAGGATATCCTCCTGCACCTAATCCTTTAGAAACTTCTTTTCCAATCAGTAATCGATGATCTGCACTTGTTAATTGTAAATGTTGTTGATCTGTATTTATTGCTAGAATTTCAGCCCCCTTTATTCCTTTTTTATGAAGCCAGTTCGTCATATTACTCCCTGCGCCTCCAACTCCGATAACTTTGATATGAGCTACGCCCGTTTCTATTTGTTCCATGTGATCACCTCTGCCAGAGTAAAAAGCACCTCTTTTTCCCTGCACTCAATAGTTTTTTGTAGTTTCTTATAAATAGCAACTAGTATATAAATGTTACGTTTTAGTATACTGGTACCTAAATTGTGTGTTTTCGGGTAATATCTAAAAAGTAGAAATTTCAATCTATAGACTACAAAACGAAAAATATTGTTAAAAAGAATTAATCCTTAGCAATCCCAAAAACGGATCTTAGAGCCACAACAATGGTTGCTGGAACGAAAATAATCAAGATATTACTCAACATTTTGGAGATAATCGGTACAATTGCCAGAACATTTTGACCTAAAGCACTCACAATAACAAGAACAGCACCTGCCATGAGAAAAGGTTGAGTCTCTTTCTCAGTTACATTAAGCAGTCCTACAATAAGTCCCACAATAACTAAGATAAGTGCAGCAAGAGTATTAACATCCCATACGAATGCCATAACAATAGCAACAATAATTCCAATCAGAAATGCCCAACTGCCTATTACACTTTTCATATGATTATCTAGAAGGAATTAGTATTTAAAGATTTATGTAAAGAAAAATAATGGTACTATAAGTTCAATCATACCGTTACTTAAAATTTCTCCTATCTACTCCAGCCAAATATGTTCCTACACCAGCAAGCAAGGGAATAAACCAAAGTCCTGAAGCCCACAATCTTTTTCCACCCATTTGATCTGCCATATCTCCCATGAACACATCTGAGGCGCCTAATGATTCTGATTTTTTCTGAACTTGTCCCCACCAACCACTAGTATACTTTAACTCAGGATCCATATTATCCAATTCTCGATACTCATGAATGGCACTTCCAATAGCATTTTTCAAAAATCCAATATTTAAGGTTTTGATATCACTTCTGATAATTGTAAGATCAGTATCGTCATCGAATTTATTCAAGCTGGCCTTTGCTCTGTTTAGATATTCTATTGAATTTTTCAACTGACCCATGTCAGCATAAATCAATGATACATAAGTATTTCCCCATGCGTCATTCATAGGAGTAAAATTTACATCCCAAGGACTAAAGAATGAATAATTCGCAGCTGATTCCATAAGATTAACTAAAGCCATATTTTTTGGGAAACTTTTTCCCCACTGGCATTTACCCCTCCTGAAACTGCATCGTTAAATGCTTCATAAGCTGAAGATATTGTCTTTGCCATTTCACTAGATAATAATCTCTTCATAGGGAGGGTATCAGTTTCAGATGGCAATGTGTTCTGATAGGTCATACGTACCCATTCTGGTGCATCTTCAGGTAATTTATTCGATCTATATGCTTCGTCTAATAGTCCTATTCCATGAGCATGCAACTTTGCATCATCCAATATATTTGCCAAATTGTCCATATTATAAAATTCAGATTTGAACCATATGGCAGTGTTTTCACCTCTTCTAGAATTTGCATGTATTGATGCTTCCTCCAAAAGCCCCTCCATAGATTGAAATCCTTCTGTTTTTTTAGCCATGACAGTTGAACCAGCTACTGCAATGGGTTTTTCAATAAATTTATCTATGTCTAAATATTCAAAGAAAAAATTAGAAGCTATACTATATATAGCTACAAGTGCTAAACCTCCTCCTAGATACCTTTGAAGCCTTCCATTCCTAAGCATAATAATTGATAATCTAAGCTAATTTATAAAGTTATCATTTATTATTTTATTAAGAAAAATTAGGCGTCAATCATTTCAATTTTGTAACAGTGCCACTCGAGGGGTTGAGCAAAGCGAAATCCCTCATACGTTGTACGTAGCCTTCTAAGCGGACGCGCTTAGGCGTCAATCATTTCAATTTTGTAACAGTGCCACTCGAGGGGTTGAGCAAAGCGAAATCCCTCATACGTTGTACGTAGCCTTCTAAGCGGACGCGCTTAGGCGTCAATCATTTCAATTTCAATATTCAATCCCTCAGGTATAGGAACACGCATTACCAACCTAAGAGCTCGCTCATCTATCCCTAAATCAATTAAACGTTTATGAATTCTCATCTCATAACGTTCCCAAGAAGCCTTACCTTCACCACAAGGACTTTTTCTTGTAGTAACTTTTAATCGTTTAGTAGGAAGAGGAATAGGTCCACGCATATTAACACCTGTTTTCTCAGAGATATCGTTGATATAACTACATACCTCGTTGACTTTACTAATGTCAGTCGATGCTATCTTGATTCGTGCTTTTGGCATTTTGTGCGTGTACCGCATGATAAACAAGGGTTCATCATGAAAAGGAAATTAAAAAAATTACAGTTCTTTCTTTGTTAGCTCGGTAACCATACCTGCAGCTACTGTAGTTCCTGAATCCCTAATCGCGAACCTTGCTAGTTGCGGTATTTCTTTTTGAGTTTCAATACATAATGGTTGTACTGGCTTAACTCTTACAATAGCGGCATCGCCGTTTTTGATAAAGTCTGGATTCTCAGCCATAACTTCTCCCGTTGCTGGGTTAAGTTTCTTCTCAATAGCTTCAATTGTACAAGCCACTTGAGCTGTGTGAACGTGGAACACCGGAGTGTATCCTGCTGTCATAACAGTAGGATGGTTCAACACAACAATTTGAGCTTTAAATTCAGTTGCAATAGTTGGTGGAGCATCTGCAGGACCTAATACGTCCCCTCGAGTAATGTCCTTTTTACCAGGACCTCTTAGGTTAAATCCAATATTATCTCCTGGTTCAGCAGTTTGGAATTGTTCGTGATGCATTTCAATCGTCTTGACTTCAGCTACAACGCCTTTTCCTTCTCTACCAGGTACAATACTCACTTTTTGACCCACTTTCATAACACCAGTTTCGACTCGTCCAACAGGGACTAGACCGATTCCAGTAATATTGTAAACATCTTGTAATGGAAGTCTCAAAGGTAATTCTGTTGGTTTCTCAGGTGGCTGAAGTTCAGCTAACTGATCCAATAGGCAATTTCCTTTATACCAAGCCATCTTATCAGATTTCTTAGCAACATTCTCTCCATGCAGTGATGCAATAGGAACGAATGGAATCTTTGCAGGATCATATCCAACTGTTTTTAGTAAAGCTTCAACTTCCCCTTTCAGTTTGTTGAATCTTTCTTCACTATAGTCACACATATCCATTTTGTTAACAGCAATGATTAATTGGTTAACTCCTAATGTTCTTGATAAGAAAACGTGTTCTTTAGTTTGTGCTTGGATTCCGTCTGACGGGTTTCCTGAAATAACTAAGACACCAGCATCTGCTTGAGCAGCACCAGTAATCATGTTTTTAACGAAGTCCTTGTGCCCTGGAGCATCAATGACAGTAAAATCGTATTTTGCTGTATCGAATTTCTTGTGAGCAAGATCGATAGTAACTCCCCTTTCTCGCTCTTCTTTTAGATTATCCATAACGAAAGCGAATTCAAATCCGCCTTTTCCTAGTTCTTGAGCTTTATCTTTAAGCTTTCTCATAGTTTGTTCATCGATAGCACCTGCATCGAATAGAAGTCTACCTACTGTAGTGGACTTACCGTGATCTACGTGTCCAATGAAAATCAAATTCATGTGTGTTTTGTCAGCCATTTTTAGTGTTCCTCCAATATAATATGTATATTTATTTGTAAATTAATACTTCTTTAGGAATCCGAGACGGTTTATAAAGGTTTTGCTTTCGACCGAAGGAAGAAAGGAAAACTTCAAGGCGCTAGTCTTGTTAGTTACGCTTTTCGTGAAGTAATCTATTACCCAGAGAAACTTGCAATTAGATGCAATTAGGGTCCCAACACATCACCATAACCTTTAAATACGCCTCAGTCTAATCTCAGACCATGAACACTAAAGAAATTATAAAGAAGCTTAATAAGATCAAAAACGATATCAAAAAGCATGAATTAGAGCATTATGGTATGGGTTGGTGGGATGATGAAAGGGTAAATAATGTCAAGGCTTTAGTAGCAGATCTAAAAGAATTAAAAGAGATAAGAGGTTTTACTTCCATAGAGTTAGATGCTTGGCTCCAATTCTTAGAAAAATGTTTAGCTGCCTATGGTTTTAGTGAATATGGCGACTCCTATCAAGCAGAAAAAGAGATAAAACAAGTAAAGCAAAATACAGCAAGTGTATTAAATAGCTAGATTCATAAGCTTGTGACTGACATAGAAATGTTCGAAAAAGATCTCTGTTCAAAACCAGATAGTCAGGTAATGAAAAAATGGAGAGAGAGTATTTTAAAAATTCCCGATAGTTCAATGATTGCCATAGTTAGGGGACAGGACCCAAATGAAACAGTAGCATTTATGTTGGCTACCGAAATATATAAGATGTTGAAAAAGGAGTCAAAGAACAGATTTTCTGTCGAGCTCATCCATGTTCCTGTGGAAGAAACACCATGGGCTATTATATACATGAGCGAAGAAGAACTGGAGCATGTAACTCCAGATAGTGAGTTGGTTTATTTTTCGGAGGCAAGTAGTACACATGAAAAGAATTTTGTCAATAATTTACTGAAAATGTTCCCGTTTGGAAATCTGGGATCAGTATTTCTTTTTCATAACGGGACTCCCGATAAACTTTTTTCGGAAAGCCTATGGGGGGAAATTATTCTAGAGATACCAGGTGTATACGTTGATAATACGAACAGAAGAGTTCTTGAACGAGCAGCAAGGTTATATATACCAGATATGAATCTGGATAAAGTTATGCAGGAAGTAAAAAAATGTAATTTGAAACATCCGCCAACTAGTAAATCCAATGAAAAATACGATGCATTTGTGAGATACTTTGCGAGATATACAGATCCTAAGAAGACCTTTCAAAAGTATGGTAAAGAAAAGATGATGACAGATATACTCAATTTAATAGTTCAAGTCACAGTAGAAACAGCTGAAATCATCAAACAGCGTTGAATACAGTGAGCACCCATGATGCCTACTACAGCTACATAACAAGTGCATAAACAATAAAATAAGAAAAAATAAAAAATTCCCTAAGCGCCTACCATCGCATCAGTTAAACCTTTTCGTTCCTTAATCTGCTTAGTAATTTTCTCTTGTTGCTCATTTGGTAGCTTTTCAAACATCTGATCAACTAAGCTTGAGTTTCCTCGTCCACCTGTTGCTGATCGTAAATCTGAACTCCATCCAAACATTTCTCCTACTGGCATTTTAGCAGTAGCAATAACAAGGATTCCTTCTTCATTCATTTCGATTAATTGTCCTCGTTTGTTCTGTACCAATTTACTAATCTCTCCCATATACTCTTTAGGAGCTTCAATTCGTAAAATTTGCATGGGTTCAAACAAGACAGGACCTGCTGTCATCATAGTCCCTCGAATACCCTCACGCACTGCAGGGTACATCTGAGCAGGACCACGATGAATTGCATCTTCGTGTAATTTCATATCGTTCAACGTAATTTTCATTCCTACACAAGGCTCTTTACAAAGAGGTCCTTGTTTCATAACGTCTTCAAACATGTCTAAAATCATCTCAATAACTTCTCCTAAGTGGACTTGTCCTCGAGTTGCATCAACAAAAATGTTACCTTTGTACACATTCTTAACTTTTTCAGCTTCTTTAGAAGCCATACCTGCTTCAACAAACAAGTCTCTCATTTTAGGATCTTTTTTCTTTAATCGTCCCTCAGGAATATGTCCATCTTTGATAGCTTGAGCAACGGTATCTAAAACCGGTTCAGCCGTAAAGAAGATGTGATTGTGTTTGTTAGGTGATTTACCCATAACTTCTTGACCTTCTTTAGTCACTGTCTCTCTATAGACAACAATAGGTGGAGATGCGTTAATCTCTACCCCTTTTTCAGTCAAGATTCTATTTTCAATAACTTCAAGGTGTAATTCTCCCATTCCATGCATTAAGTTTTCTCCTGTCTCTTCGTTAATTTCAATTTGGACAGTTGGATCTTCTTTTGCAACGATTCGAAGAACTTCGATTAACTTTGGAAGATCTCCTGGTCGTTTAGCTTCAATAGCTTTAGTAACAACAGGATCGAAAATGTGTTGAATTTGTTCAAACGGTTCAGTTGGACCTAAGGCAATAGTTTCTCCTACATAGGTTTTAACTCCTGCAATTCCAACAATATTTCCACTAGGAACGTTATCAACAATTTCTCTCTTTGCACCATTATAAATAAAAACGTTTTGTACTCTTGCTTTATTCTTTGATAAAATTTGATAGACTTCCATCCCTCTTTTAACCGTTCCACTAAATAATCGTCCGGAAGGAATTTCTCCTGCTTGAGGATCTACAATAATTTTTGTAACAACGAAAAATAAAGGTCCGTTTGGATCACAACTTACTAATGCTTTTCCTTCTTCACTATCAATTTCACCGTGCCAAATATTTGGAATTCTATATTCTTGAGCTTGTTTTGGATTAGGGAGATGTTTTACAACCATGTTTAATACAACAACGTGCAGAGGAGCTTTATCTCGTAGAGCTTTGATAGTTTCTTCTCCACCATTGAACGCATCAATAACATCTTTAAAGCCAATTTTCTCTTTAACCATAAAATCTGCACTTAATGCCCAATTCTGAAATGCTGAACCAAATGCAACACTTCCATTGTTAACATCAACTTGCCACTTAGCACCATCTTCTTCACCCGCAATATCTCTAATCAATTGATTTACGTGTGTAATGATATTAAGGAATCTTTCTTGCATAGCTTCTGCAGTTAATTGTAATTCTTTCATTAATCTATCAACTTTATTGATAAATAAAACAGGTCTTACTTTTTCTCGAAGAGCTTGTCTAAGAACAGTTTCTGTCTGAGGCATAACACCTTCAACAGCGTCGACAAGAACGATAGCTCCGTCAACAGCTCTCATAGCTCGAGTAACGTCTCCTCCAAAGTCAACGTGACCTGGAGTATCTAATAAATTGATTAAGTATTCAGTATTGTCAACAATATGGACCATGTTAACAGCAGCAGTATCAATAGTGATACCTCTTTCCTGTTCATCGTCGTGAAAATCTAATTTAAGAGCTTTACCCGCATCTTCTTTACTCATCATACCGCAGCCTGATAGTAAGTTATCGGAGAATGTAGTTTTTCCGTGATCAATATGAGCACAAATAGCAATATTTCTAATTTGATCGGTATTTTTCATAATACCCATTACCTTATCAACCATCTTATCTGACATTTTTATTCCTCCTAGAAGACGTGCTTCTCATGCACGGTCTTGTAATCAAAAATCTCTGACTCTGAGAACCATAGTGCAATCTCTTCCTTAGCTTCTTCTAATGTTCCTGAAGCGTGGATAAGATTCTTTATGGCAATTCCCTTTCCGTCAGTATATTCATAAGAGTGATGTGCGTAATCTCCTCGGATGGTTCCCGGAGGAGCTGTTTTTGGCTCAGTAGGTCCGGTAATTTTCCGAACAACCTCAACACAATGTAATCCCTCTAAAATAATCGCAGTAACTGGCCCTTCAGTAATCATTTTCTCAAGTCCTGGATAAAATGCTTTATCGATATGTGCTTTGTAGTGTTGTTTTGAGAATTCAGCGTTGATATGCACTAATTTCATACCCGCAATCTTTAATCCTGCTTTCTCAAATCGAGTAAGTAATTCTCCAACAATACCTCGCTGAACTCCATCAGGCTTAATAAGAATTAAACTTCGTTCAATCATTTCTTAGCCTCAGGTTTTTTTTCAGCTTTTTCTTTCTTCTCGTGATCGATTTGGTGAAGTCTTTTTTCTTTCTCAATCTGTCCAGCAGCAGTCCACAGTTTTTTTCTTGGGTTTCTACCCAGTTTAACCATATTTTTCTCACACTTCATTTTACAGAAGTATAATACTGTGCCATCTTTCTTGATGTACATCTTACCAGATCCGCTAGGAAGTTCTTTTCCACAAAAACTGCAATCTGCCATTATGACCGTCCACCTTCACTTCGTCCGCCCTTGGATAGTTGTCTTGCCTCAATTTCTGTCTCTCTCAGCATTAACATATCTCCTACTTGGACAGGACCTTTAACATTACGTCTCATGATCTTGTTTTTATCTCTTCCATCAAGAACTCGTACTCTTACTTGGATAGCTTCCCCTCGAGTACCTGTTCGACCGACAACTTCTTCAACCTTTGACGGAACAGCAGTACTAAATCGTACAACTCCTCTATCTTCCTGTTTTCCTTTTACAGGTGGTCTTCCTTTTGGTTGTTCAGCCATTTTATTCTGTTTTCTCAGGTTCTGCTTTTGGTGCAGCCTTTGTTAATTCTGCTAGAATCTTTTTTGCTTCCCCTTCTTCTGTAATAGCCACAGCCGCAGTCCCTCGTGCAACACCAGCAGCTGTTCCTAACTCTTCTTTAGAGTCAACTTCGAAACACATTACTGATTTTTCTTTACACAAAAGTGGAATATGCATAGTGATTTCTTTTGGTTCCACATCTTTAGCGTATGCAACTAATTTAGCTTGCCCACGCTCGATAATTTTTGTAACTTCATTTGTACCCTTTTTTAACTTTCCAGTTGCTTTAGCTACCTCGATAGCTTCAAACACTTGATCATTTTTATCTGCCATTTTATATCCTCCTAGGTAAGAATTAAATTCTCGCCTCATTCCCCTTTCCGAAGAAAGGTTCATCAATCATTGGTAATAGTTAGGGAATTTGGGTTGTTTATAAATCTATCTGAAAACTAGGTGTAGAATTGTGATAAAGGTTCAGTCAGGAAATAATTCATCCAATCTATTATCAAATCTTTGCAGTTGCTCAGGATCATTCATGTCATCAGGTGGAATGGGAACTCCTTTCGCTTCGTACCATTCCCTCTCTTCTCTTTTGTGGGTTTCATATCTTCTCTGAGCGTCAGGTTTAGCAACCAAAGTGAAAGGTGTTTCTCCTTTTACGATTTTATCTTTAAAGTGCATTTCCATCTCTTCACCTTCATATCCTATTAATCCTTCGTGTCCTTTGACTCCTTTACGAATATATGAATCAAATTCTTCCATACTAAGATCAATCTGATAACTTACTCCTTCCCATGTATAAGAAAGCATAACCCAAGCATCATCATCTTCATCAGCTGGAGGATGTCCAAACTCAAAACATGCATTAACTACAACACCTTCCAATTGAGAATTGTTACTCATAAAAATAAGAATTGAAACCTACTATAAAAAACTTATTACTTACTCTTTACTCTAACACTCTTCTTCCCTTTCTTATCCACTTCAGTAACCATCTGGAAATCAGAATTACTATTCACCACTTCAATCTTATAATCATCCCCTCTACTAGCACCCGCAGTAAGGTCAATATCTCCTTTAGTATCTTCAGTTTCATGTCCAGAACTTGCCTTAGCGCCAGATGAATCCATCTTACTAGCCGTTCTCTTCGATGTAGGCTGAGGAATATCTTCCTCTTCAGAATCATCCTCCTTAACACTTAACTCTATAGCCTTTGTTTTACACATTCTCAATAATGTTTTAGGATTACCATTTGATTTCCTATGCAAAGCACGCACAGTATTAGGACTAAACGGAGCAATGCCATGTCCTCCTGCAGATTCAATCCGAGAGGTTAACATATCTTCAACTTCCCCTACACTTAACCCATCAACACCAATATGAAGATCATCATGAAATTGACTTTTATCTACATCTTCAATTCGCTCAACACGTCCAAGAATACTATTTCGAATAGCCTCTTTAGTATCAGCCAAAACCACCTGTAAACTAATAAGTTTATACAATTTAGAAAATAACACTAAATCTTTTGGCAATAATGCTTTTACTCCATCAACTAAGACTACTAATTTCCTATCTCCAATTTTTTCTTGGATAAAAAAGACAAATTGATCAAGGCTCATCTTAAGTTGACCTTTCTTCACGGTTTTTTCATACCGACTCATCAAAGGAACAACAATCTCTTTCAAGACTCGAGTATCTTTATTTCCACCATCGACATAGACACAAAACAATTTCTCATCGTGTTCATCAAGAGCTTCTTTTAACCAATGCATAAGAATAGTTTTACCAATTCCTTCTTCCCCTTGGATGGTTCCAAATCGACTATTATTAATAACAAAAAGATTAAGTTTGTTTCTCTCTTTTTTCATTCCAGCAATATGATCTTCAACAGGGCTTGGTGTATCTCCAGAAAATGGATCGGCTCGAAATCCTAAAGCTTGCTCCCAATCCAATACAAAACCTTTTTTCTTTGCTTTTGTAGGATCAATAGGATCATGGATAGGAACTTCTTCCTCTACTGCTTCAGCTACAGCCTCTTCAGGTTGAGAAATAGGGGCATCATCTTCAGGATCTTCTGAATATTTAAATTTGACAGGGAACCAACCTTTCTTTGCTTTTTTTACCTTTGGCTTCGGTTCGTCCTCATCATCTTTCTCATATTTGAATTTAATAAAGCCCATAGACATATCTGATAACTTAATTGAATATAAAGGTTTTGCTTAAGAACACAGTGAGTAAGGAAAACTTTCTAGACTCTCTTCAGATCATTGATGTAAATTCCATCCACTATCGTTCTTTTTTTTGTAGATCTTTTTCATATTTAAACCGAGCGGGACGACGTATCAAGTTATTTGCATTGAGATCAATTTCAATCTTAATTTCACTTACATCCTCTAACTTCCTAGCATGTTCAGTGTTAGGTCCTATTTTGTAATGATGACTTTTATCAAAAAGTAAGAGTCTTTTCCCATAGCTTGCATCTCCAGTCCTCATATTCCCCATCCCTACCGCTCGGTAGGATCCTTCTTGTTGCAAGGCTGGTATCCAATCGGGATATAAGTCTCCAACATTAATTTCCTCAAATTCAATATCTTCACTACGAAGAGTATATCTTAAAATTTCTGCATGATTAATTGATCCATGCCCATACACCAACACCGGTGTATCATACATATAAAGCTGGACAAACTTCCAAACATTATCTTCTTCAGGAAATCCTCTACGTCTACGAATGTCAACAATACCCGGAATAACCATCATATCTGGAGTATCCTCTTCAAACGATTCTTCATCCTCTGTCATATAAAATAGAGAATCTATGTCATTTAAAAAACCCACCCATACACCACACAACAACAAACTTTAAATATAACTTTTTCATAAACGTAGAATATGGCCATAGAAATTAAGATTACACCAAGAAGAATCGAACGAGTAATCTTACTTCTTATCATATTTGTATTGCTGGGTGCTCTCTACCATTATGGATATAATTCAGACTGCACTCCAGGATTAGCACTTGAAGAAGCGACTGCGACGAATGAAGTTGCAGAAGTAAAAGAGACTGAAGCTACGGTTGAAGAAGAAATAGTAGAGAAAGAACCTGAACCAGAAATTGAACCCACTACCTCATCTGGAAATTTAAATGGTAAAATAACCATGACCGTATCCTCATTAGATGTAGATAAAGAAGGAGATCTTTGGATTATTGACGATTTTGATATTTCGGTATCCAATGGAAAAGATGAAACTCAAAATAATATTGTATTGAATTTTTACAGACCGTATACCAAAGACGAAAAAGAATTTGCAGGAGCATTCAAACCATTGAACTCCAATCCCATTACACTCCCACCGATTATTTCAGGAGGAACATACACAAATTCATTCAGATTATCTATTCCTATGAAGATGTATTCAAATGAAGATCACACCATTAAGTTTGAAATTCTACAAGGCAGTAAATCCTTAGTTAAAATTGAGAAGACGGTAAATCCTTAATTCTAAACCGTATGTCGGAGTATTTTGCAATGGGAAGCAAGGTGGAGCGAGAAGAATCTACATTTCTCAAGATAAACCTACTCTGGGAAAAATTGTAGGTAAATTAAAAAAGCAATTGCCATGGGGAGATCATATACAAAATCCATATATTTAAACAATTATCCTTAACTTAATATCTCAATCTTACCACTTTCTTCAATCAATTCTCCAGTAGCAATAAGATCATTTACTATACTCTGACCATACTTGTCCATCAACTCTATAACATCCACTGGTTGATGTTCCCGAACATAATCAAGAATTCCTTTTCCTTTTTTTTCAACACGCTCACTCACCCATTCTCTTACTCCTGTGATGTGTTTACACTCTCCCTTTTCTTTAGCCATTCGAAACTGATAGTGGAGACAGGTACATGTTTTCTTCTCTAAACTGACATCATAAAACGTTCCTTTAGTACCCGATTCTACCTTAAACTTCTTTCCACGTTTTAAGATCTTCATGAGAATATGTTTCCTAGCCAACTAAAGAATCTACTAAATACACCCTTTTTCTCTACCTTCTGTTCTACGAGTACTTCTTTCTCGCCACAAATACCATCATTGCAGTTTCTGTTTTCACATTCATCTTGCTCAACACAGGTTTGGCCATCCGCTCGTAAAGGTATAATTCCTCTCCTAGCACAATACTGGCCGTTTTTTATCTCTCCTCTGTCAATACATTTTCCTTCTATAGCACAACCATCAATATCGTTGTAGACACACCTTCCTGCTAGGCAGACATCTTCTGTGCAAGGATTGTCATCTCCACATTCATCATCACACTGATCAATACCCTCAATAGTTCCTGTAGGTTCTCTTATGATGCTATCTTCTTTGATAGGCACTGTATTTTTACCTGTACCTGCAAAGTAAAAGTCAACTAAATCTTTTCCATCTCGGTCTCCAAATACATTTTTTACAATAATAATGCTTCCATCTTCAAATTTATGTTCATTTCTTTCTTTTAGTATAGAACTTCTTTCCCCATTAAGTTCAAACATGGCAGCTTTCTTTTTAATATCTACAATAACCAGTGTGAGCAAATACCCTTCATCACCTACTTTGTATACTGAAGAATCTCCTTCGAGTAAACTATCACTAATGACAATACCTGCTGAAACTGTTGAAGCTAGTAAAACAGTTAGAATTACAGATAAAAGTATCTTTACCCCCATAGTAACACCTTCGGTAAAGAATTATTTAAAGCTTTGGATTAGAATACTGATACCATTAGAAAATCCATTTATTAAACATGATTAATCCTTCCTTTTCATACATTTTTAAATGAGGTTTTTCTTTTTTTATCGTTTTCCAAATTTCATTATAGTTATCTAATTTTTGATAGTTTTGAAAGTATATAATTGAAGAATAAAGTTCGAGTAAATCATCAAATTTGCCAAATCCTTTTTTCACCTTAAACTGTTGTTTAAATTTATTAAAGAATTCCTTTACTTTTTTCAATGTCTGAACAAACTCTCCATTTAATGACTTAATATCGATAGTATCTAGAACATGACGATTAAGCATAATTGAATAATACGCATTGGCAATGTTTTGAGAATATACTCCCCGGATATACCAAGAGTAATCATTTTCCATGCTAATTAAATCAAAAATTTGAAGCTTACCAATTTCATTAACAATGAAAGACTCCTTTTGCATTCTAAACCTACTTTTAAAATCTAATGGTTCTTTCAAGTTAATGCCCAGTTCCTTATAGAATAATTCCAATTTTGCCAATTGGTCTAGTTTCATATCTCACCTCTCGTATATCTTCCTCCCCTTTTATCCTTTAAATGCTTTTCCATTTCTATTGCCCAAGTGTTATCTATAATTCTAAAAATATAAGGAACTGAGATTACAAA
>Ga0187833_10002957_pt1 | contig 17695 bp, 17 predicted proteins | sample ETNtaG_37_FD_167968 | JGI IMG/M metagenome (GOLD analysis project Ga0187833, IMG submission 167968) | Marine microbial and viral communities from oxygen minimum zone, Eastern Pacific Ocean - ETNP2014_SV_400_PacBio MetaG (Illumina Assembly) | ecosystem: Environmental > Aquatic > Marine > Hypoxic...
AAACTGCTACACAACTCAAAACTGCTACACACTTAATTCATTCCAAATTTCTTTAGGAGTTTTGTAGTTTAGACTCATATGTAATCTTTTTTCGTTATAGTGCTTAATAAACTCTCCAATATGTTTAAATGTTCCAGTTGAATATTCTTTTTTGTATGTTAAGAAGAACCTCTCTACTTTACCGTTTGTTTGTGGTCTGTTAACTCTCACTACATAATGTTTTATGCCTAATACATTTAACACAATTCTAAATTGTGTGTTTTCTTGACTGTATCCTTTGTTAGTATAATATTGTGTTCCATGGTCTGTCATCACACATTTTGGTTTGCCATATTCTGCTATAGCTGACTTCAGCAGAGCTATTGAGTTATCTGCTGTAGCTCTGCTGAACAATCCATAACTAGTTATTAGCCTTGTTCTGTCATCTATGTAGACGCTTAATTGTTTTTGAGTAAATGGGCAGTAAGTCCAATCAGTATGGGCCAAGTCATTAGGATTTGGAAGCTCATATCTAACCCATTTTCTGCTTTTTTGCTTCTTAATGTTATGCTCTACAAGCCCATTTCTAATTAGCAACTTCTCAATTTGCCTATGAGATATCAAAAATCCTTTTTTCTTAAGAAGTTGTTCAATATGGCATGCTCCATAGCCATATCTTTTTCTTATATCAAGAATGATTATTTCAGCATTCTTACTTAATGTTGTTTCTGGACGACCCGTTTTATGGTCTTTAAGCCCACCCCAACCACATTGCTTATATTTATCAATTAATTGATATATACATCTTCTATTAACTTTTTGGGCTAAAGCGATCTTAGAAGCAGAAATTCCTTTTTCGCATTGTTTAACAATCCATACTCTTTTCTTAAAATTTAATTTATACATATAAACCACCTAAAGTGGTTTAAGAGTGTGTAGTTAAAACGTGATAGCACACACAGCTCAAAAATTGAAAAAGCTTATAAACATTAGAATTAAATTTATAAGAAAATGAGGGTGGGAGTTGAGAAAATACATATTGATAGCTATAAGAAGGTAGTCTATGAAGCAAATAAATTATTAAAAAGCAAAAAAACATTAAAAGAGAATTACAAAAAAACTTTATTGGCAAGAAATATAAGTGTGGAGAATAAGAAAAAGAAACTTATAAAAGCATTGCATAAGCTTATATTACATACATTTTCATTCGATATAAAAAATAAAAGAATAAATAATATCAAGCAAAATACAACTGTAATAAGAGAGATAATACAAAAAATAAAGTCAATAAACCATTATCTTGAGGAAAGTTTTTTAATAGAACTTAACATTATTAAGAAATCACTAATTGTTAAGGCGCTTAAGTCAAAAAAACCGGAAAAATATCTTGAAAAGGCAAGGGGGTTGTCAAAAGGCTACATAAATAAGATAGAGCATACAGTTTATAGCCTGATGAAAGAGATTGTCTTTTTTGATGAAAAGCTGATAGATGATTATAAGAAAAAAGAAGTAAGGGTTATTAATAAAGAGAAAGCAGGCCTAAAAGACTTAGAAAAAATATTGATGACTCAAAGTGAGTTGTTAGATGTTTTAGAGGCTAAGATGCCTCCTTCAAGTAAAATAACCGGAAAATTATTTACAAAGCCTATATTTAATAGGTGGATGCCGCTGGTTTTTGCTTTATTGGTTAGTTTTGAAGCGGAATACCAAAAAGAGCAATTAATATTTTCAAAAATCAAGAAAAACAGCAAGATAAAGAAAAAAATAGAAAATAAGATAAGTCATATTATTAGTGAAAAGGAAAAGATGCTTAAGATAAAACAAAAAAGAATATTGGCTATGGAAAAAATAGGCAAGTTAGGCGATGATTATAAGCAGGCATTTCATGAGTATGTGGCTGCAGCAGGATTGTAAAATGGAAAGGTCAAAAGAAGAAAATGTAATTGTATTGGATTTTTTGCCAAATGGCTATCCAATGGATGATAGGCCAACTTACATGAAGACTCCGATAGCGCAAGCTTTGGGAAAAGCTAACTTTGTTTTATTGGAATTAGTTCCAAAGAAAGGAGTCCATTTACAGCCATATGAAGAAGTTTACATTGGCGAGGGAAAAAGAGAAAAAGTCCATCATATTATTGGGAAATTGCCTATGTTTAAATTAACGCGAACAGCAAAATCAGAACTGGAGTTTGCAATAAAAGATATAGTGCATAAAAACGAAAAGAAGTTTATTGATTTTTTTAATACTGCAATGCCTTTAAGCACCAGGATGCATCAGATAGAATTGCTTCCAGGGCTTGGAAAAAAGCATATGTGGGAAATAATTAATGCTCGCGAGGAAAAAAAGTTTGAAAGCTTTGATGACATTAAGAAAAGAGTAAAGCTAATGCCTGATCCTGAGAAAGTAATTATAAAAAGGATAATCGATGAGCTTGAAGGCAAAGAGAAGCATAGGTTGTTTGTTGATGGTTTCTAGATAGTTAGACTAATTCCATTTATTAGAATGTCAGATAGTTCTTCAACTCTTATTAGTTCTTCTTTAGTTGGTTTATCTGGCAAACCACAAATATCTGCTCCAATAATGGAATTGTTTTCTGTTAAATGTCTTAAAATCATTAAAAGTTCTTCAAATTCCATAAACCCTTGACTAGAATATGGAGTTTCCATGTAACTTCTTTTTAAAACATCAAGGTCAAGGCTTAAATAAATGTCTCCTTGAGAGATATTTTTTATACCTTTAAAATTTTCAGCAAGTACAATTTTTTTTTCGTTTAAGGTATCATCAATGACTGTAGCATTTTCTTTTATTTCAGTTAGATATTCTTTCATCATTAAAGCAGAATTGCCAACCATAGCAACTCCTTGACAACATTCTAATTTTGCAATATGTTGTACAAAAGCATAAAATTCAGGTTTAGGTATTTGTAATGGATTCATATAATCTCTATGAGCATCAATATGCACATAAAAGAATCTTTCATCAGTAAAATTTTCTCTTATTATTCTTTCTGTTAAATGATGGTGCATGTTGCTACCTGTAAAAATTAAAGAAGGCTTTTTTACTCTTAATTCATCCATATAGAATGGCTTAAATTCTGCACTTAGTTTTTTAAAAAGGCATCCAAATTGACTATAAATCGATGGGTTTTTATCTCCTAGAGTATAAACATGAACATTCATTACTGTTCCTGTATTTTGTGATACTGTTGATCGTTGCATTCTTAGGGGAATAAAGAAATCCTATTTAAAGTTTACCTTATTCTTTACTAAAGAGTAGTCTATTCTAAGTAATATTCATTAATTAACACTTAAACAAAAACCTTTTAATATCCTTATTTATTTTTCTTTTTTATGAGATTTCACTTAAAGCCGGGAAAGCAGATTTACATTGGAAAGATAAATACTTCAGATGTAGAGTTAAGGGACTTGCTTAAGGCATGGCTAGCTATATCATTTGCTTTTGCAATTATTTTAAAGGGCTCTATAGGCTTGAGTTTTTATCAAGTGTTTATTATAGCTTTTGTTACTGTTGGAACAGGGTTTTTACTGCATGAGCTTGGCCATAAGATAGTGGCGCAAAGATATGGGTGCTTTGCTGAGTTTAGAAGCTTTGACCAGATGCTGATGCTGGCAGTAGTAATGTCCTTCTTTGGGTTTATATTCGCAGCGCCAGGAGCGGTTATGATTCAGGGGCATGTTGGTATGGCTAGAAACGGAAGGATATCTGCAGCAGGGCCAATGGTAAATTTAGTCCTGGCTTTAGTGTTTTTATTTTTGATTATTTCATTTCCAGCAGGACTATTGCATGCAATATCATTTTATGGATTTTTTATTAATTCATGGCTTGCCTTATTTAATTTAATTCCAATATGGAATTTAGATGGGGCAAAAATTTTAAAATGGAATAAAACAGTTTACGGAATTATGGTCGGAATAGCTATTATGTTTTTATTTTTACAAAACTTTATAAGTATGGCATAGTAAAAAAGAGGTTAATATGCCCAAATTAGATATTGATGGAAATAAAGCTTTGATAATTTCTATAATAGTTTTAATTGCAGTAACAAGCAGCTTAATTTATTATTATAATGCCCGGATTTATGCAACTAATCAGGAATTTAATGCAAAGCTTTTGCTTATGAACAAAGAAATTTTGGGGAATTTACATTTGGTTCAGGAAAATCTTGAAGAAGATATTTTTTCTGTGAGCAATAATTTGACTTTGCAGCTGCAAATGCTTGATAACAACCTTAAAAATTTTAAGGATAAAAGTGATAATGAAATAGAGACTTTAAATTCACTGATTGATGAGATTGAAAAGCAAAGTGATATTCAGCTTAATGAGTTAAAGGAAGAGTTAAGCACAATTAAAGTAAAAAGCGAGGATTTTTCTTCGATTATTGAGGATGTTATGCAGTCTGTTGTTAGCGTAGGCACTAATCTAGGCCAGGGAAGCGGCGTTGTTATCGCTGATGATGGTTTTATTGCAACTAATTATCATGTTATAGATGATGCTTCTATAATAAGAGTATTAACTTATGATAATGAAGTATATGATGCTGATTTAATTGGCTATAATGATACTTTTGATATTGCTGTTTTGAAAGTGAATACAAACTTAGATGTATTAAGGTTTGGAGATTCTGATGATGTTAAAGTTGGAGAGAAAGTTATTGCTCTTGGCAATCCAGTTGGATTGTCATTTACTGTTACAGAAGGAATTATAAGCGCAGTGCATAGAAAAGGCCCTAATGGATTAGATATTTATCTACAGACAGATGTTCCTATCAATCCTGGAAACTCAGGAGGGCCGTTAGTTAATACTAATTCCAGAATTATCGGGATTAATAACTTTAAGATTGGCGGTTTTGAAGGCTTAGGTTTTGCTATTGAAAGCAATGTTGTTGAAGAAATAGCTGAGGGTATTATAGAGCAATATCTTGCCCAGGTTGAATAATAGGTAAATTTAAAAATGATTATCTATATATAGAGAAATGCGTTGATTAGATGAAATTTGAACGCATTTCTAATCTCGTGAAATGCAGATCAATAATTAAACTAATTAGTGCATTTCACGATAAAATAAAAAATGACAAAAAAAAGAAGTGGTAGAAAGGTCAAAAGTAAACATCGCAAGCTGAGGAAAAAATCAATTAGGAAAAAAGCTGCTAGTTCTGAATACACAAAAACTGAAGATCAGGAATTAAATCTGGAATTAAAGGCATTAGAACAAGTAGGACCCAAAAAAATAGTTCAAAAAGAAGAAGTTAAGGAAAAGCCAACAAGAATAAGAAAAACAGCGCAAAAAACATATGTTGAGGAAAAGCCAATGGGGGTGAGAGAAACAATACAACCTGAAATCAATGGCAAGAACACTTTATGGTTCTACATAGGCTCTGTTTTTGCAGCATATCTGTTTACTGCTTACATATCAATTTTTGCAGCTTTGCATTTTGAAAACCTTCAATACATAAACATTACCTTGATATTTTTATTCGTATCTTTTGTTTCTTTTTTCCTTATATCAGCAATCTACTTCCATTTTGAAAAAAACAAGAAACATTCCAATGCACTGGCAATATTTTTTATAGGTTTAGTATCCATCATGATTTATGCATTCAAAGCAGCTGACAATTCTGATTTGGCAAGGTATTCCATCATGTATACAATAATAGTTGTAGCAATATCAGTATATGTGCTTGCCGTGAAGAAAGGGTTCTTTGACAAATAAAACAAGAATTTAAAATCTATTTCTGATTAGTGTTAATTGCATGGATTGTATTTATGTTTGCTAAATTTATTCTTAAAGAAGAAATAATAAATTCATTATAGTAACACCAAAGCCAGCATAACAACTACTCCCAGGCTTATAGCAACAAACTGCAGCAATGATTTTTTCCACTCAAATTCTTCTTTATGGAGCTCTGGAATTAAGTCGGAACCAGCTATGTAGATGAATGTTCCTGCTGCAAAAGGTATTAAGAAATCTGTTAAGTTTTCTATCTGAGATGCTAATAGCAATGCAATTATAGCTCCTAAAATAGCAGTCAATGCAGTAAGAAAATTATATAATAATGCCTTGATTTTTGTAAAGCCGCCATGCAATAAAACTCCAAAATCACTAATTTCCTGGGGGATTTCGTGGAATAAAACTGCTAAAGTGGTTGCAATACCAATAGGAATGCTTATTAGGTAACTAGCAGCTATTATGATGCCGTCCATAAAATTATGAATAACATCCCCTACTAAGTTCATAATAGCAAAAGGATGCACATGGTCTTTGGTTATTGGCATATGGCAATGCCGCCAATGAACTACTTTTTCTATAATGAAAGAAAACCCAATTCCAAAAAGAATGTATAATGAAATATTTAGACTAAAACCAGTTTTTTCTATAACTTCCGGCAATAAATGAATAAAAACATCTCCTAGTAAAGCACCTGCTGAAAAACTTACTAGATAAACTAATATTTTTTTTAGTTTGTCTACATTGATCGATAGAATTAATATGCCCGCTAGAGAAACTAAGCTAACTAAGGCCACGCTTACTAATGAATATATTGTAACTTCTAACATATTTAGTGAGATATTCATTTTATATTTAAAAGTATTTGATAAAGGGCTTAGCAGAAAATAAACTTGATTCTAACTCTTAGATTATATTCTCGAAGAGGTTACTACCTTTACTTGCCCCTTAGAATGTGGCTACTGACTTTTGGTTTTAAAAGGGCATTTAAGGTGTGTACCTTAAGTGCAGTCTCAAAGAATGAAAATTGGTCGGATAGTTTTTTTATTGGCATTATGCGGACTTTTGAGGTGTTTTTACAACTATAATTTTAAAATGAAGTGAACAGTACAAAAAATTTAAATAGAATAAATACGAAGAAGGTAACTAATGAATAGAGATTTATATAAATCTGTAGGCAGTATTTTAATAATACTTGGAATAGTGTTCAATCTATTAGTTTTTTTTGGTTCTGATAAAATTGACACTGCCTATTTGACATTAGTTATTGTTTCATTTTATTCAATTTTACTTGGAATTTTATTCTACAGAATTAAAGAAGATGAGCAGAATATACTAACGAATATTGCATTAATTCTAGTTGTAGTTTCTTTTGTAGTGAATATTATTTTAACTATTTATTTTGGAGGACACCTATTAGTCTTCCTTTTTTGGGTTATACCCTTATCCGCTTTAGCTTACATAATTTCTTTATCACTCTTACTTATTGATAAATTTAGAAAATCAAGTTGGAATAAGCTACTTCTTCTGTTTATATTAATCTTCATTGTTATTCTTCCTCTAGCACCTCATTACAGTGATATAAAATCTGAAGCAGTACCGTTAATTGCCACAACACTGGGTAAGCCGACCTTGTGCAATCTTTTTGAAGAGGAAAAATCTATGGAAAGATGCTTAGCACAAATTGAACGAGCAAAATTGAACATAATACTGGATGAAGGAAATTGTGATCTAGCTGAAGATGGCGATTATTGTTATTTAAAATTAGCAAAAAAACAAAATGATGTTACATTATGTGAAAAAATTAATAAGGAAAATGAAAATAAAGATAGATGTTATAGTCATTTTGCATCTATAAAAAGCTCTGTTGAATTATGTGATAAAATTGTCAATGAAGAATCACGTGGTTCTTGTATTTCAAAATTAGCTATTAAAAAAAATGATTTAGCACTATGCGAGAAAATTACTAGTAACAAACCACGCGATAATTGCTTTTTAGGAATTGCAATAGGGAAAAATGATTTGACATTATGTGATAAAATTAATGTAAACGATATAAGAGATCGATGCTTTTTAGGAATTGCAAGGAATCTAAAAGACAATACACTATGTGAAAAAGTTGTTGATGATGAAAAATCTGAATCTTGTGCATGTTCTTTCATGGTGGGTGCAGATAAGGATAATTGTTATTATGATTTAACTAAGAAGTTCCGTAAAGATTATTGCCGTTATACTAGTGTAAATAAAGATAATTGTATTCATGATATAGCAATTTTATTAGAAGATATTAAGAGATGTGAGTGGATTTTTAACTTAGCCAAAAAAGATTCTTGTTTTAATCATTTTAATAAGTAATGCAATAGCTTTTCAATTACGATTTCTTAATTATTAAAGTCAATATTGTTTCTTAAGTAGAAAATAAGTATATCCGACCGATTTTGTGGTGGTTTCTCTTTAATGGCAATTAAAGTCTTAATAGCTAATGATAAGCAAATGTTTGTGTAATGCAAACATTAAACGTTCACTTTAACACCTATTTGAGCCGCAGCTATTTTATTGTTGGGTACTTTTTTGAAGAAAAACTTATGTTGTTTTCTGAAATTAATTTAAAACAATAACATTTATATAAAGATTAGTTATACTAATGTTACAATGAAACGAGTTGATTATTTTCCTTGTTCGCAATGATTTTTCTAGTTATAATTATATTTTTTTAATATTGTTTAATAATTTACAAAGATATTTAAACCAATTCTTATCTAATTTATTAAACTTGAGGGTGAGATTATGTTAAATATAGGATTTATTGGAACTGGGAATATGGCTACTGCTTTGATAAAGAGCATTAAATCTAATATTGATTGCAATATAATTTCCAGTGATAGTGATGAAAGCAAGTTAGCTAGAGCAGAAAAGCTTGGTGTTAATGCAACTAAGGATAATAAAGAACTAGTTGAGAAGTCAGAAATTATATTTTTATGTGTTAAGCCAAAAGATATTAACTCAGTTCTAGAAGAAATTAAGGATTTAATAGAAAATAAAATTATTGTTTCAATAGCAGCAGGAATTAAAATAGAAAATATAGAGAAAATTATTGGGGATAAAAAAATTGCAAGGGTAATGCCTAATGTTAATTGCTTAGCTGATGAGATGGCAGCCGCATATTCATCAAATAAGAATATTGATGAAAAAGATAAAAAAATAATAAGTAAGTTGCTGAATAGCGCTGGCTTGGCATTAGAAGTTAAAGAAAATAAAATGGATATAGTTACTGCTTTAAGCGGCTCTGGCCCTGCTTTTGCTGCCTACATAATAAAGTTATTTGCAGAAGCAGGAATAAAGCAAGGGCTTAATGAAGAAGATGCTTATAATCTAGCTTTGCAAACTTTTTATGGGACTAGCAGTTTATTGAAAAAAGAGAATATTGATGCTAATGAGCTTATTAAGATGGTTTCTTCTCCAGGAGGAACTACTGTTGCTGGAAGGGAAATATTAGAAAATTCAAATATAAAAGAAATAATAGAAAAAACAATAGAAACTGCTTTTAAGAGAAGTAAGGAGCTTGGAAAATGAATCTAATAGAACAAGTAAAAAAAACAAAAGAAGCATCTTTAGTTTTAGGCACTTCAACTATAGAAGTAAGGAATAAGATTCTTGAGAACATAGCTAAATCTATAGAAGAAAACAAAGATAAAATAATTGAAGAGAATAAAAAAGACATTCAACAAGCTGAAAAAGATAATTTGAGCAAGCCATTACTTAAAAGGCTAGAGCTTAATGACAAAAAAATCAATGAAATTGTTGAGATGGTTAATGGTGTTATTAATTTAGAAGACCCGGTTAATAAGATTCTAGAGGTTATGGATTTAGATGATAACTTAGAGCTAACTAAGGTTACTGTTCCAATCGGCTTAATAGTGGCTATTTTTGAGTCGAGGCCGGATGCCGCTGTGCAAATAGCGAGTTTATGCATTAAATCAGGGAATGGAGTTATCTTAAAACCTGGAAAAGAGTCAATTAATACATGTAAATTATTAGTTGAGTTGATCAAAGAATCTTTAGAGAAAGAAAATTTATCTAAAGATAATGTGCAATTAATTGAAACAAGGGAAGAAGTCAATGAAATCTTAAAATTGCATGAATATATAGACTTATTAATTCCGAGAGGAAGCAATAAATTTGTTAAGTTTATACAGGAAAATAGCAAGATTCCAGTGCTCGGCCATGCAGATGGAATATGCCATGTTTATGTGGATAAAAATGCTGATTTAGATAAAGCAATAAAAATTTGTTTTGATGCAAAATGTCAGTATGCTGCTGTTTGCAATGCCATGGAAACTTTGCTTGTGCATAAAGATATTGCTGCGAAGTTTTTACCTTTAATTAAAGAAAAATATGATGAAGCTGAAGTTGAATTAAAAGGGGATGAAGAAACAAGAAAAATTATTGATATCAAAGAAGCAATTGAGCAAGACTGGAAAACAGAATATAATGATTTAATATTATCTATAAAAATAGTAGATGATGCTGAGGAAGCTATTAACCATATTAACAAATATGGCTCAAAACATACGGATGCAATTGTAACTGAAAACAAAGAAACAGCTAATGTATTTTTATCAAAAGTTGATTCATCTTCGGTTTTGCATAATTGCTCCACAAGATTTGCAGATGGATTTAGGTATGGCAAGGGTGCGGAGGTAGGCATTAGCACATCCAAGATACATGGCAGGGGCCCTCTTGGACTGGAAGGCCTGGTAATCTATAAGTATATTCTGAAAGGAGATGGAGATATTGTAGAAGATTATAGCAGCGGTAAAAAAATATTTAAGCATATAAAAAAATGAATGCTTCGCATTTTCAATGTTAAAATTTGAGAAATTTAAACAAATGAATGACAAAATTGTGATTAAGATAGGGACAAGTGTTTTGGCAGATAGCAGTGGAAAAGTTGATTATTCCAGAATGAAGAAGCTTGTTGATGATGTTGCTGAAATAAAGAATAAAGGAAAAGACATAATGCTGGTTACTAGCGGAGCAATAGGCGCTGGAATGGCAGAACTTGACATTAAAGAAAGGCCAAGAGACGTTAAGATGCAGCAAGCTTGCGCTGCTATTGGACAAAGTGTTATTATGGCTAAGTATAAGGAATTTTTTAGCAAGCATAAAATAAATGTTGCGCAAATATTATTGAGTTATGATACTTTTTCAGACAGGAAAAAATTTTTGAATCTAAGGAATTCCATACAAATGATTTTGAAATTAGGGGCTGTTCCTATAATTAATGAAAATGACCCTATATCGATAGACGAGTTGGGGCCTTCATTTGGAGATAATGATAAGTTATCCGCTTTAGTTGCCAGCAAAATAGAAGCAGATATGCTGTTAATGCTAACCATAGTAGATGGGATTTATGATAAAGACCCTAAATATAGCGATGCTAAACTGATTAGAGAAATTCATCAGTTTGATAAAAATATAGAGAATTTGAAAGGCAAGGCATCTAAGCTAGGCACTGGAGGAATTAAGACTAAGGTTGAGGCTGCTAAAGTTGCTATGAGCTCAGGAATTATTACAATAATTGCAAATGGAAAAAAAGATTTGATTAAAGATATAATTAATGGCAAAAAGCAAGGAACTGTTTTTTATCCTGGGAAAAAAATATCCAGCAAGAAAAGATGGATAAGGTTTTCAGAAGCTAAAGGCAATATTGTTGTCGATGAAGGCGCTAAAAGAGCTATGATGAATGGAAAAAATCTGCTTCCATCAGGAATAGTTAATGTTAAGGGGGATTTTGATAAAGATGATGTGATTGATATATTCTGCAATAATAACCCATTCGCAAAGATAATCGCAGATTATGGTTCAGATGACTTAAATGAATATAAGGGAAAAAACAGCGATGAAATAAAAAAACTTTATAATAAAAAAATAAATAATGTTGCTAGAAGGGAAAATTTGGTTTTTATAGAATAGTTTATAAATAAAAGTTTAATAACAAAAATAATCCAATAAAAAAGAATTAAAATTATTTCAATAAAAAAATTCCATTAAAAAAATAAATTAAAACAATAATATAAAAATTAAAAAATTGAAACAAAAATAAATTTTTCAATGGCTAAAAAGCAATAAAAACAAACAATATAAAAAATTCAATAATTTAAAATTTAAAAAAATAAAAAATAATAATATAAAAATTCAAAATAATTAAAATGCCAAAAAAACCAGATACAGTGGGAATAACTGTAAAAAAAGATGAAGATTTTTCTGAGTGGTATAATGAAGTAATCATTAAAGGTGAATTAGCAGAACATTCTCCAATTAAAGGATTTATGATCATAAGGCCGGAAGGATATGGGCTATGGGAAAATATACAATCTTTTTTTGATAAAAGGATCAAAAAGTTAGGGGTTAAGAATGCTTACTTTCCTTTATTGATACCAGAATCTTTTTTTAAGAAAGAGGCAGAGCATGCAGAGGGTTTTGCCCCTGAATTAGCTTGGGTGGGAGATAAGGAAGAAGGAGAGAAATTAGCTATAAGGCCGACATCAGAAACAATAATGTATGATTCTTACTCAAAATGGATAAGGTCATGGAGAGACTTGCCTTTAAGGATTAACCAGTGGTGCAATGTTCTTAGGTGGGAAGTCAAGCAAACAAAATTATTTTTGCGTACTAGGGAGTTTCTTTGGCAGGAAGGCCATTGTGTTTATGAAACTGAGGAAGAGTGCGAGAAAGAAACTAAACTTTACCTTAAAGAATACAAAAAAGTTTGTGAAGAACTTCTTGCAATTCCTGTTTTAGAAGGAGAAAAAACTGATAAGGAGAGGTTTGCTGGCGCTAAAACAACATACGCTTTAGAAGCTTTAATGCCGGATGGAAAGGCTTTGCAGATGGGAACTTCCCATAATCTAGGCCAGAATTTCGCAAAAGCTTTTGGAATTAAATATCTTGGAAAAGATGAAAAAGAAAGAATACCCTGGCAGAATTCCTGGGGTTTTTCTACCAGATTAATAGGTGCATTGGTTATGGCGCATTCAGATGATAAAGGATTAGTTTTGCCCCCGAGGGTTGCCCCAATCCAAATTGTTATAATTCCTATATTCAAATCAGAAAATAAGGAAGAAGTTGTTAAGAAAGCTGAAGAATTAAAGTCAAAGTTAAAAAATTATAATATTGGGCTGGATGACAGAGATGGCTATACTCCTGGATGGAAATTTAATGAATGGGAACTAAAAGGAATTCCTTTGAGGATAGAGATCGGGCCAAAAGATATTGAGAAAAATCAGGTTGTTTTGGTAAGAAGAGATAATAATAGCAAAGAAGCAGTAAAAATAGGCCAATTAGACAAAAAAATCAAAGATACATTAGAAGATATTCAAAGTTCTTTATTCAATAAAGCCAAAAAATTCCTTAATTCAAATATTGTTGATGCAAAAAACTGGGATGATTTTGCAAAACAAATAAAAAATAAAAAACTTGTTAAAACTTTTTTTTGCGGAGGAGTTGATTGTGAAGGCCTTATTAAGGATAAAACCAATGGCGCAACTTCAAGAGTAATTCCATTTGAGCAGCCTAAAGAATCAGGAAAATGTGCGCATTGCGGTAAGGAAAGTAAATTTCTTGTTATTTTTGGGAAGGCTTATTGAAGCGATGTTCCTGAAAGGCTATCTGTTAAGGTGTTACTTTAAGCTAAAGAGATTGAGGCTAAGTCTGAGGTTTTGGAGTAAACAGGTATGTTTTTATTCTATAGTAGTAAAAATAGAAAAGTTTATAAATGAGTATTATTATCTTTGTCTTATGGATGTGAATGAATTAGCAGAATTGTATCGTTCATCTATTGTTGATGCTGACCCTAGTTTTAGAAGGCATTATGATCAACAAACTGGAAGTGGTAAAACCTTAGGAGATGTACTTCTAGAAATATTAGAAGGGGAAGGTTCAGAAGTGTTTGAAAGAACCGTCATTGAACATTCAGTTTCAGTTCAAGAGCCTGTTATGAATAGTATTTTAAAAAATCAGGCTGAAAGATTTGGGTTGCCTTTTAGTAATTCGTCAGACGGCAGGAGGGATACTTTCTTAGAAACAGACGTTAAAACCTACCTTGAGGCTGAGCGAAGCGGAATAGACTGTAATTACATAAATGGACAATTTGAAGAAATCAAAACCTATATGGTTGAGCATATGGGACGCATGACACCAGGTGGTCCTTACCGACCAGGAAAAATAATGCGATTTGTTATTGATGGACTAAAAGCCTTGAATTTTGATACTCTTAATGAAAATGCATACGAACAAACAGGTAACTTAATTGGGGGAGGCAGTAGACAAGGGCTCGCAGACCAATGGCCAGAGCAATTTAATAGAGAAATGAAAGCAAGGTTTGGTCGCCAAGCAACAACCACTGATGAACAGCTTGAAATGCTTAGAAATGCTCCAGTTATAAGAGATTTGAAAGATCAGTATACAGCGGATGGAAAGCCTGCGTATGGCAGAGGATTTTTTGATGTTGTTTCTTTAAAACCAATTTCTGCTCAAAAATAAGACCATCTTAATGCCTGTTTACGTAAAAACTTTACTTATTTCTTTCTAATAATAGTGAAGGAACCAAAAAAGTTCATTTAATGCTGTATACGATTACTTCCCCAACCCCTCAGCAACCAACCCAGAAACATCAATCTTATTAACTTTATTGGGAATTGTATTTGTTGTTATGACTTTTACTTTTTCCTTTCTTAATTTCTCTAAAGCATTCTCTACAAAAACACCATGGACAGCTATGCAGTTGAATTTTTTAGCTCCTAGTTTTTTTATGTTTTTTACTGCTCCTCTTATGGTGTTTCCTGTGCTTATAATATCATCAACAAAAATTATGTTTTTATCTGTAATATCAATTTTTTTGTTTAAGGTTACCTTAACTTTCCTTCCGGAGATTCTTTTTTTCTCCATAATAACAGATTCACAGCCAATTTGATCAGCAACTTTTTCTGCCCATTTGTAGCTTTCCCAGTCAGGGCCAACAATCAAAGGCTTCTTAATGTTTTTTTTAATATAATCTATGATGCAAGGATTAGCTGTTAATTTTTCTACCTTAGTAGAAAATATTTTAGTTATTGCGCCTTGCCTGTGCAAATGCGGGTCAATAACAAATAATTTGTCAAAATAATGGCTAATAAGCTTTCCCATTACTTTTATGCTTATACACTCTCCTGGATTGAATCTAGAATCTTGCCTGAAATAAGGAAAATACGGAGCCACTAAGAAAACCTTTCTTGCTCCCAGCTCTTTTGCAGTTTCAGCAGCAAAGATAACTTCCATTATATAATCATTAACATTACCATAGAATGATTGCACTAGCACAACAGTTTTTCTTTTTACATCGCAAGTAAATCTTATATGGCTTTCATTATCCGGGAATTTTTTTACTTTTAATTCCGAATAAGGCTTTTTAGCCTTTTTAGCTATTTTTTTAGCTATGTGTGTTCCTTTTGAGCAGCCTATTATTATCATTTATTTCAAAAGTTTATCATAATATTTATATATTGCTAAAAATAAGCTAAAAATCAATAATTATGCCAGTTTTTTAATATTTCACCATTTCTTAATATTAAAAATCTATTACTATTGAACAATAACAAAAAGGGAAACATTTAAATACTAGTAGCATATTTCCCTATTAAAATAATTAGTAATTTACACTATGGAGGGTGGTTAAAATAAAAGCAATAAATATTACATTGGGACTAATATTAATGATGTTAGTAATACCATTTGCACTTGCTGCAAATGATAATGGAAAGATTATAAGCGGAGGAAAGCTTATTGTAACAGATATGGATGTTAAAGTCGGAAGCAAAACCGATAAAAACTTAGATTATGGGGATAGCATTAAAGACGAGGCAGTACCCGGAGACAAAGTTGAATTTAGTATAGAAGTTAAAAATAACTTTACAAGTACTGAAGACCTTGAGATAGAAGATATTCAAATTACAATAACAATTGAAGGTATTGATGATGGCGATGATCTTGAGGAAGAATCAAAAGATTTTGACCTTAAAGACGGAAAGGATGAGAAAAAAAGAATAAGTTTTGAGATTCCTTTGGAAGTTGAAGAAGACACTTTTACAGTAACTATTCAGATTGAAGGTGAAGGTGAGAATGGAACTGACCATGAAGTTGAATATGAGCTTGAATTAGAAGTTCAAAAAGAAGACAATGAAGTTCAGTTTTTAAGAAATTCATTAACACCATCTGAAATTAAATGTAGCAGAACAGTCCAATTATCAACATCTGTTATTAACACAGGGGCTGATGATGAGGATGAAGTTACACTTGAAGTAACAAATGCTGAGTTGGGAGTTAGCTTCAGAGAAATGTTTGACTTAACTAACGATGCTTTTGATGATGACAGCAAGTTCAGGAAAACATTTACTTTTACAGTAGATGGCGATGTTGCATCTGGAATATATCCAATAACTTCAAAGGTATTTTTTGATGAGAATACAGATTCAAAAATAGCTACTACAGAATTAGTTGTAGGTGAGTGTGAGACCTTGAAGAAAGAGGAGCCTAAAGTTGAGGATAAGAAAGATGAAGATGTTGTTGTAGTAACAAAACCAACAACACCTGTTGTAACTCAACCAGGAACTGCTCAGCCAGTAACCACACCAACACTAAAATCAACTGAGGAAACATCTCTGTTCAAATCAAGTGGATTTTTGATTGCATTACTAGTAGGAGAAATACTATTAGTTATAGTAGCAGTTGTAGTTGTTGTATCTGTGCTTAAAAGGAAAAAGGAATAATTTTTTTTTGTTTTTTTTGTTTTTTTATTTGATTCTACTTTGGATTTTTATTAAAGATATTTTAATTTATAATACTGGATTTATTTTTGCTGGGCAAGATTATTGCAAGTGCTTTGAAAAATTATAAACCGTTCTGTAAAAGGGATTTTCTTAAAAAACATGCAACTTTAATTACTTGATTTTTAAAATATATTATGTCCTTACTTTAAAGTAACAAATTAACCGAAACCTTTATATATGGGGGAGTTATCCTAAGATATAAAATGCCAGTACATAAAGAAATGTTAGGGGAATTGAGGCAGAAGTTTAAGCTTAACATATATGAAGTCAAGATATGGACTGCTTTGTTAAGCCGTGGAATAGCTGCTGCATCTGAACTTGCAGATATTTCTGGAGTGCCAAGAAGCAGGTGTTATGATGTTCTCGAATCCTTAGAAAAAAAAGGATTTATTATAATGAAGATTGGAAAGCCAATAAAATATTTGGCTGTACAGCCTGAAGCTGTTGTTGACAGAATCAAGAAAAAACTTCTTGATGATTCAGTTGAACAGATAAAGATTATCCAGAAGATGGGAGATACTGGTGTTTTTAAGGAGTTAGAGCTTTTACACAAAACAGGCGTTAAAAAAGTAGATGTTGAACATATAACAGATTCTGTTGTTGGAAGGCCTAATGTTAACAGATTCATAAAAGAAATGCTTTCAAGAGCAAACAAAAGCGTTACAATAGTAACTGGCGATGAAGGGGTAAAGCATAAGTTAAAAGTTCTGAAAAAAGTAAAGAATCATCTGGTAAAGAAGAAAGTAGGCGTTAAGCTTTATATAAATTCAAATGAAAGTATTAAAACAGATATGAAAAATGTCAATATTCTTAACACAAGCCATGATGCAAGGTTTGTTAATATGGATAACGAAGAGATTTTCTTTATTATGGCTGGGAAAGACCCAGAATATGATTCAGGAGTCTGGATTAAAAGCCCTTATTTTGTGAATAGCTTGAATGGGCTGTTTGAGAAGAGTTTGTAAATATTCTTTATTTTTTTAGTTGATTGAAATTGTATATAAGCTGAGATTTCCATCCGGTGTTTCACCGGTGGATACTTTTTTCTAGAATAGATAATTAAGACTAGGTACAGGTTGCAAGGAAGCAGACCAAAATCAACGTA
>Ga0187833_10002958_pt1 | contig 17693 bp, 15 predicted proteins | sample ETNtaG_37_FD_167968 | JGI IMG/M metagenome (GOLD analysis project Ga0187833, IMG submission 167968) | Marine microbial and viral communities from oxygen minimum zone, Eastern Pacific Ocean - ETNP2014_SV_400_PacBio MetaG (Illumina Assembly) | ecosystem: Environmental > Aquatic > Marine > Hypoxic...
GTAGGGGTTTCCTTACTATTGCCGTCTTTCTGTCGCCTAAAAAATTGTATACAATCCACTAAGGCAGGGTCAATATTGGGCCCGGATGCATTGTAACAGGGCTTTGATGAGGATGTTGAACAAGTGAGCGGACGCAAAACCGATGTTGTCGTGGTCGGCGCCGGAAACGCGGCGCTGACGGCGGCGCTGGCGGCGCGGGAACAGGGCGCCAAGGTGCTGGTGTTGGAACGCGCACCCTATGACGAGCGCGGCGGCAACAGCCGTTATACCGCCGGCGCCATCCGCTTCGCCCATGAGGGTCTCGATGATTTGCTGAAGGTGATGCCGGACCTCAACGAAGAAGAAATTAAAAACACCGATTTCGGCACCTACGGCCGCGAGGAATATTTCGACGACATGGCCCGCGTGACCCGCTACCGGGCCGATCCGGATCTGGTCGAAATGCTGGTCGATAACAGCTTCGACACCCTGGTCTGGATGGGCTCCAAAGGCGTCAAGTTTCAGCCGTCATATGGCCGTCAGGCATTCAAGGTCGATGGCCGGTTCAAGTTCTATGGCGGGCTGTGCCTGGAAACCTGGGGCGGCGGGCCGGGACTGGTCGACGCGCTGCTGACCGCCATCGAAGCCGACGGCATCGAGATCGCCTACGGAACCCGGGCGATTGAGCTGATCGTTGAGGCCGGCGTGGTCAAGGGGGTCGTCGCCCGCGAAGGCAATGATATTTTTGATGTGCGCGCCAATGCCGTGGTCCTGGCGTCGGGCGGGTTCGAGTCCAATACGGAATGGCGCACCCGCTACCTCGGCCCCGGCTGGGATTTGGCCCCGGTGCGCGGCACCCGCTACAACACCGGCGACGGCATCAAGATGGCACTCGACATCGGCGCCATGTCGACGGGCAACTGGTCTGGGTGCCACGCCGTCGGCTGGGACAGGAACGCGCCGCCCTTCGGCGATTTGGCGGTTGGCGATAATTTTCAGAAACACAGCTACCCCTTGGGCATCATGGTCAACGCCACCGGTAAGCGGTTTGTCGATGAGGGCGCCGATTTCCGCAACTACACCTATGCCAAATACGGCCACGTGGTTCTTCACCAGCCGGGCCAGTTCGCCTGGCAGGTGTTCGACGGGAAGGTCATCGACATGCTGCGCGACGAATACCGTATCCGTCAGGTGACCAAGGTCACCGCCAACACCATCGAGGAACTGGCGGCCAAGCTGGATGACGTCGATGCCGACGCATTCATCAAGGAAGTCGAGGCCTACAACGCCGCCGTCAGGACCGACATCCCGTTTAACCCGGCGGTCTTGGACGGACGCTGCACGGAAGGCCTGGAGGTGCCGAAATCGCACTGGGCCAATACCTTGGATGAGCCGCCGTATGAGGCCTATGCCATCACCGGCGGCATCACCTTTACCTTCGGCGGCCTCAAGATCACCACCGAAGGCCACGTCATCGATTCAGAAGGCATGCCGATCCCCGGCCTCTATGCCGCAGGGGAACTGGTCGGCGGCTTGTTCTATTTCAACTATCCGGGCGGCACCGGGTTAATGTCGGGCGCCGTGTTCGGCCGCGCCGCCGGCGCATCGGCGGGCCGGGCGGCGACCGGGTAGAATTCGTAAAACTTGACCTTGGTCAAGGTGCGGGGTCAAAACCTTAGAATAAATAGTCCTCATCATGAACCAATTCCTTGAAGACGTCGGGAACAGGAAAGCCTTTGTCGCCGGGTTGGCGGCGCTGGTCGGGGCGGCGCTTGCCCTGGGTTTGGCGGTTCCCTTTGGCTTTGCCACCTTGACCGAGAAGCTTCCATCGCTTTCATCGTTCCTCAGTGTCGAAGCCAATGAGTTGGGCATTAACGTCATTTATGTTCCCGCCGGGATGCTGGCGGTGACCTCGTTCTGCCTTATCCTGGAAGCCTTCCTTTTGGGATACGAAAAGTCGACGGTCAAAAGGATCATCGCCAACGATACGCCTTCGGTTCGCACCGATGTGTTTTATCTTTTATTTCGGGTCTCGGGCCTTTTGATGGTGTTCAGCCTGATCTTTTCGTTCGGTAGTTTGTACGTGGGAACCGGCTACATAAAATCCGAATATAATTTCGCCTTTATGGCCCATATCGACAGCATCGCGCTTCAGTTCCTGGCCCTGGTGGTCGCGTTTTCGTTTGTCATGTATTGGGTCCATCGTCTGGTCCACACAAAATACCTGTGGGAAGTTCACAAGGTTCATCATTCGGCGGAATTTTATAACGTCCTTCTGGCCTATCGGGTTCACCCCGTCGAATATATCGCCGGCTCTCTATACGGTATCGCCATCGTCTCCATTTTGGGCGTCAAGCCGGAGGCGATGATGCTTTGGCTGGGCGCCAACGCCGTTTATCAATCGATGGTGCATTCCAATTACGATTGGGAATGGAAATGGCTGGAATATATTTTTATTACGCCGGCGGCCCACCGCATTCACCACTCGACGGACCCGGTACATTTTAACGCCAACCTTGCCATCCTCAGCATTTGGGACCGCATGTTCGGCACCTACATCGCGCCCAAGGGCGAAACCATAAATCTCGGCGTGCCCGATGCCGACCGGGGAAACTTCAATACGGATCGGTTTTTCACGGAGATGATCGCTTGTTTCTGGCGCTGGATCACCCTCAGGAGCCCCGACACCGGCCGTGCCGTGACCGATTAGGGAACCCTCAGCGGCCCTTGAATTCGGGTTTGCGTTTTTCCATGAACGCCTTGCGGCCTTCCTGATAGTCCTCGCTGGCGAAGCAATCGTCGACCACCTTCTGGCAGAGGTCGAGATCGCGATCGTCGGAGTCCAAAAGGACTTGGTCGATCACGGTTTTCGCCGCCAGTACCGTCAACGGCGCATTGCCGGCGATGGTGGCGGCATAATCATCGACATAGGCGGCGAGATCTTCGGGCGGCAATACCCGGTTGACCAAGCCCATTTGCAGGGCCTCCTCGGCATCGAACTGCCGCGCCGTGAAAAATATTTCCTTGGCCGCCGCCGGGCCGACCTGATCGACCAGAATTTTGAGGCCTTGCATCTTGTAGCCGAGGCCCAGTTTGGCCGCCGGCACCGCGAACCGGGAATCGGCGGCGGCGATGCGCAGGTCACAGGTCATGGCGACGCCGAGTCCGCCGCCGACGCAGAAGCCATCGATCTTGGCGAGCAACGGCTTCTTGGCGTCGACCAGCGCGTCGGTGGCTTCGGCAACGGCTTCGTTGTAGATGGCGACGGCGTCCTCGCCGGACCGTTTCTTGGCGAATTCGGAAATGTCGGCACCGGCTGAAAAGGCCTTGCCGCCGGCACCGGCGAACACGATCACCCGGACCGCGTCGTCATCGGCGAAATCCGCCATAACGATGGGGATTCCCTGCCACATCTCGTAGGTCAGGGCATTGCGCCGGGCCTGATTGTCGAAGGTAATGCGGCCGACGCCGTCTTTTTTATCGATGATCAATTGGTCGGTAATATTGTCCATGGGGGTCCTGAATAACTGGTTTGGTCACGCCCGGCATTGTTGCGCTTAAGCATTTTCCAGGCAAACAGTTATTGAGGGCGGGGTGCTTGCTATGACCCCAAAGGCTCCTTAGATTCCGGATCACTTGAAGCAGAGGAATTTCCTTTTTGATAGCGGCGATCGAACGTCTCACGGGCCTGGAATGGAAAGGCCAGGGCACCGTCTTCCTGATCGGGTTGGGCCACGGCGGCATCCATTGGATCGCCGCCACGCTCTACCTGCTGCTGCCCTTCATCACCCGCGACTTAGGCCTGACCTATACCGAGGCCGGAATGCTGGTGGCGGTCTTTCACGTCGCCGCCTTTGCCGCCAATTTCGCCAGCGGCCTGGTCGTTGACGTTACCGGTAAGCGCGTCGTGTTCCAGGTGTTGTCGCTGGCCATCGGCGCCGCCGCCTTGCTGGCCTCGGGGTTCGCCCAGGGGATTTGGTTGCTGGTGCCGATGGTGGTGCTGATCGGGGCAACCAATAATCTTTGGCATCCGCCGGCGATCTCGTTTCTGTCCCAACATTACCCCAACCAACGCGGCTATGCGCTGTCCATTCATGCGCTTGGCGCTAATGTCGGCGACGCCCTGGCGCCGTTGGCGGCGGGCGCGCTTCTGGTGTGGTTAAGCTGGCGGGAAACGGCCTCCGTCAGCGCCCTTCCGGTGTTCGTGGTGGCGGCATTGATCGCGGTTGTGCTGACCAAACGGGATCGGCCCCCGGATATTGAGGCAGGCTCATCTGCGAAGGAGGGGTCGGCACCGAAGCCGGGACTTGGCATGGGTCTGGCCGAATATTTCGACGGCCTCAAGGCGCTGGTCAAGAACCGGGCCGTCCTTCATCTTAGCCTGATGGCCGGTTTCAGGACCGTCGCCCAAATGGGGCTATTGATCTTCCTGCCGCTGTATCTGGCCGATGTCATCGGCATGGGGCCGTTCCTGATGGGGGTGACGATGATGACGCTGCAATTGGGCGGCGTCTGCGCAGCGCCCGTCGCCGGCGCCTGGTCGGACCGTATCGGCCGCCGCCCGGTGGTGTTGGGCGGCCTTTCCATCACCACGGTGCTGATCGTCTTGCTGACGTTGGTGCAAAATGAAACGGTCTTTATCGGCGGCGTCGCGGTGATGGGGTTTGTCATGTATGCCGCCCGTCCGGTCATCCACAGTTGGATGATGGACCTGGCCCCGCCGGAAGTCGCCGCCACCGCCACTTCCGTGATGTTCGGGGTGCAGGCGCTTTTTACCACCATCATGCTGATGATCGGCGGCGGTGTCGCCGATAAATGGGGGTTGGAGGTGGTGTTTTATCTTCTCGCCGCCTCGATGCTGGCGGCCAACGTGCTGGTTTACTTGCTGCCCAATAAGCTTCCCAGCGAAGAATCCGGGGGCTAAAGACCCTTTTGGCGCATGCGCCAGATCAGCAGATCGATCCGGTCCTGACCGTAAAAGGGCTCGCCGTCCAACACCATCAACGGCACGCCCCAGTGCCCAGCGGCTTGGTGCAGGGCCTGATTTTCCTCAATGGCGGCATCATAGGTATTGGGCCCGGCGGCGACATCGGTTTCCAGTTTCTCCGCGTCCAGCCCCGCCCGCCTCAAGGCATCGGCCAGGTGAGGCGGCTGGTCCCAGCCATCGACGGTACCGTCCCAGAGGATTCGCGACACCTGGTCCAGAAATTCCAGGCCTTTGCCCGCCATTACCGCCGCCTGGCCCAATTGCGTAAGGCGGAATATATAGGGCTGTTCCTCCTCGGGGATGCCGGTTTCCATGTCCATCTGGATGGGATCGGGGATCGGCCGGCGGAAGGGCACGCCTAAGTTTTCGGCGACCCGGTGGCTGTCCAGCGTATGGTAGGGGCGGTAGAGCGGATTGGTGGTCTTGAAGATCTCCGGCGTACGCACGGCGATCGGGTAGATGGGGCGGACGTTGATCTCGACGCCCAGGTCTCGGTGCAAAGAAAGCAGACGGTCCAGCGACAGATAGCAGTAGGGGCTGCGGAAGGACCAAAATAGGTCGATCGAAAATCCCATCCTTATGTCCGCGCCCATGGACCTGCCAGGGCCCGCCTCAGCCGAGTCCCATCTGTTGCAGCACCGCTTGCGTCAAAACACTCTTGGGGTCGGCGAACTCGCCCAAGATGGTGAAATGGTTGATATCGTCCAGCGTCATCAACCAGCACTCGATTCCACCCGGTGTTCCCCATTGCTCGGCAAATGCCTGGCTTTGGCGGAGAAATTCCTCGCTTTCGTCGCCGCCGACGCCGACGATCAGCGGTGCCTTGGTGGACGGTGACAGCGTGATCGGTGAATTCCGCGCCACTTGGTCCGGCGTAAATTGCAACGTTTCCTGCATGTAACTCAGCGGCATCGGCGTCAGGTCGTAAATGCCGCTCAAGGCGCATCCGCCCTTGATCACATTGGCCGGCAGGTGGTCTGCGAACGCCGGCCAAACGGTCGACATCATCATCGCCGTCAGTTGGCCGCCGGCGGAATGCCCGGAAACAAAAATCCGCTCCGGGTCACCGCCGAAGCCGGCGGCGTTTTGATGGGTCCAGGCGATGGCGGCGCGGCATTGGCGGACCAATTCGTCCAGGTCCACCGACGGCACCAGGGCGTAGTTGACGACGACCAGGGCCGCGCCCGACGGGACCATGCCGCGGGCCAGGAATCGAAAGTCGTTCTTGTGGCGGCTGAACCAATAGCCGCCATGCAGGAAGACGTTGACCGGCATGCCGTCGGCAAGGGCGCCGCCCGCAGGGCCGGTTTTCGGCAGGTAGATATCCAGGGTTTCCTCGGCGCTGGGCCCATAGGAAATATCAAGCCGGGCGTCGAAGTCGGCCAGCACCGCATCGCCCTGGGCCTGATAGACATCATGAATATCGGTGTGTTCCGGCACCCGGGCGCGGTTGTTGTACTGGGCATCCAGTCCGGTTTGGTCGTAGCCTTGGTAAATGGCGTTTTCGGGCATTCTCAGCGATCCTTGGTATTATTCCAGGGGCATGATGACATGATCCTGGTAGCCGGGGCGATCTTTTATCCTTTCGTACCAGGCTTCAAGACGGGGCAGGGCCGGGCGCTCGACTTCCATAGTGAACCAGCGGGCCGCCGAACAACCCACTGGAATATCGGCGATGGTGGGTTCACTGCCGGTCAGGTAATCGCGGCCTTCCAGTTGCCTATCCAACAGGGTCCACATTTGCCCGGCCTGTTCCACGGCGGCGTTGACGGCAGCCATGTCGCGGCCTTCGGGGGCGGTCCGGATCAACGCCCAGAAAATCACCGTCATATGCGGGTGCATCTTGGTCAGGTACCAGTCCATCCACTGAGACGCGGCAGCGCGTCCGGTTGCGTCTTCCAGCGACCACGGGGCACGGCCGTATTTTTCGGAAAGGTAGCGGACGATGGAATGGGATTCCCAGAGGATGAAGTCGCCGTCTTCCAGGGTCGGAACCAGGCCGTTGGGGTTTTTGGCCAGGTATTCGGGCGTGTCATTGCCGCCGTACGGCCCGCCGATATCGACCCGCTCGACCTCTAATTCCAATTCCGCCGCCAACCACATGACCTTTTGCACGTTGATCGACGTTTTGCGGCCCAAGACCCTCAACATCTTATCGTCCTTCTATTCATTGTTGAGTTATTCAATTTGGGCGCTGAACTTGTAGCCGCAGCCGACGACGGTGGTGATGATCTCCGGTTTTTTGGGATTGGGCTCGATCTTCTTTCGGACCCGGCTGATGAGGACATCGATCAGCCGGTCGGTCGGCGCATCGGCGTCCTGGCTGACCGCATCGAGCAGATAATCGCGGCTCAACACCCTGTTGGGAGCCCGCGCCAGCGAGGTGAGAAGATTGAACTCGGCTCTGGTCAGCGTCGTCTTGGCGCCGTCGGGGCCGGTGAGGCTATGACCGCCGGCGTCCAGGGTCCATCCCTGGAATCGGAAAATCTCCGTCCGTTCCCGCAAGGCTTCCTCGGCGCCGTCGCCGTCGCCGGCCCGGCCCAGGATATTGCGGACCCGGAGGGCCAATTCCTCGGGGTCGAAGGGTTTGGTCAAGTAATCATCGGCGCCGATTTCCAAGGCCGCCAGCCTGTCCTTTTGTTCCTTCCTGGCGGTCACCACGATGATCGGCAAAGACGACCGGGCGCGAACCTGACGGGCCAACACCAGGCCGTCCTCGTCGGGAAGGCCTAAGTCGAGGAGCACCAGGTCAATGGATTCGGAATCGATACAGGCGAGCATCTCCTTGCCGGTTGAGGCAAGGCTGACCTTGAAGCCGTCATTCTGCATATAGGCCGCCAGCAGGGACTGCACCAATTCGTCGTCTTCGACAATCAGCAGATGTTTGTTCATGGGCAAGGCGACTCCGAATTCATTCGCTGGGCCATTTAAAAGGCCGGGGCCCGGCTTAAGCGGCCCCCAGGCAGTGAATTTCAGGCCTGCAAACAGGCCCAAAAGCCCCGGAAACCAGCCGTTACATATTGTCACATCATGTTAAAACCGCATTCATTCAATTGCAACAGCCAGCCCTTAAAACCACCACCATGATAACGCATGGTCCGCAATGAATGCGGGTCAAGAAACCGGACCAATTGCCGGAGGCGATGATGGTGAAGATAAATCGGATTTCAGTCACGCAACCCGAACCCCAAAACCTCCAACCGCGGTGGAGCGAATGGTTGGGTGATGTGAGCATCCTTGCGCCCAACCACGATAAAGTGGCGGTCCTGCCTTCAGGATATCCACTCAGGCGTTCATCGTTTTCCCGCCGGGGAATGCACCTGATCGTACAAGGACCGAATTGTCCCGAGATCGTCGTTGCAAAATTTTTCGGCGGCGGCAATCAGACCACCCTGTCGACCGGCGACGGCATCGAGGTGTCCCGGCAAATGGTTTTGCTGATGTCGAACCTTTCTTCGCGGGTGAAAGAGGCGTTGAGCGCCCTCGCCGTTTCCGCCGGCGAATAATCGCCCGGTGCCCCCGGCTGCCCTATATTAGACATTATTCACTGGCTATAATGCGGCCCCCTTGAAGGAGGCATGGCCATGCGAAATGTCGGCATTGTATTGTTATTGATTGGCTTTCTGGCTTTTGAGGGCCGGGCTCTCGCCGCCGAGACACCACCCCCGCCACCGTCAGGCATGGAAACGCCAAGCGAGTTGTTAAAGGATGCGACCCGCGGCATTCTCAAGGCCATGGGGTTGTTCTTGCAATCGATCCCGCAGTACGAAGCGCCGGAGATCTTGGAAAACGGCGACATTATCATCCGCCGCAAAAACCCCCCGCCGGAACCGGACCAGAAACCGGAAACCGAGGCGCCGGACAAAACCAAGACCTAGAGCAAATCCCGAGCAAATGGACACATTTGCGACGACGAATTTGCGGTAAAAAAAGCAAATCCCGAGCAAATGGACACATTTGCGACGACGAATTTGCGGTAAAAAAAGCAAATCCCGAGCAAATGGACACATTTGCGACGACGAATTTGCGGTAAAAAAAGCAAATCCCGAGCAAATGGCTCCATTTGCGACGACGAATTTGCGGTAAAAAAAGCAAATCCCGAGCAAATGGACACATTTGCGACGACGAATTTGCGGTAAATGCACTAGTAAAGCTTGAGGCCTTCCGGATTGAGAAGGCCCATGGCCAGCAACAACTGGTATACGGAAAGCCGTTCGTCATAGGACGCGGAGGTGAAATTGATCTGGTTGTTGTTGACGTCGTTTTCCGCGTCGAGCACGTTGGTCACCGTTGCCTTGCCCGCTTCGCGCAGCTTTTGTTGGGCATCAAACACCTCGGTTGAGATGTTGACGGCGTTTTCCAAAAGCTCCAGGCGTTTCCTGGCGGTCAGCAGCGCCTGCCAAGCCAGCTTGGTCTGCTCAATCACCTTGCGCGAGGTAAAGTCATAGGTGTCCTTGCTGGCGCCGATGTCGAAGGACGCCTGGGACAGAAGGTTGCGGGTCGAAAACCCGGTGAACAGATCCCAGGTCGCCGTCAGCGTCATCGAATAATCCCGCCTGACGCCGAGGGTGCCGCCGGCGTTCTTTTCGAAGTTCCATGCCGTCGACATGTCAATGCTGGGGTACATCTCGGCGCGGACCGCGCGTTTGTTTTCCCTGGCGACCTCGATGGTGACGCTGGAATTGTTGAGCGCCGGATTGCCGCCAAGGGCGATGTCGATGGAACGGTCCAGATCGCTCGGCACCATTTCAATCGGCGGCACCGGGTCGACCATGGCGTCAATATCGGGGGCATGGTTGAAGGTCTGGGCAAAGCGGCTGATCGCGTCTTCCAAGGCGCCTTCGAAGGTTACCCGGCGTTCCTTGGCCGCCTGTAAGCGGGACTTCGCTTGCAGCACATCGACGGCGATGCCGGAACCGCGCTGGACGCGTTCGTCCTCGAGGCTGAGTTGTTGCTGGATGGTAGCCTCATTTTCGCGAGACAGTTCGATCAGGCGTTTCTGACGCAACACATTAACGTAGGCGTTGATACCTTCCAGCACCGTATTCTGTCGGGTTCCCTCCAGCGTCAGTTGCGCCAGTTCCTTGTTCAGTTTCGCCGTTCGCACCGCCGACGTCGTCGCGAACCCGTTGAACAGATTGTGGGTCGACGAGAAGCTAAAGCTTTGCGGGGTCCGCGATGATGGCTTGCCGCTTTGTCCGTCGCCCTGCTGGCGTTCCGAGGGGCTATTAATGACCTCGTGGGCGACGTCGCCGCTGATCGAAATTTGGGGATAGTATCCCGACTTCGAATGGGCGATCCCCTGGCGCGACGATTCCACGGTTTTGTTGGCGGCGCGGATATTGGGATGATCGAGCAGCAGCGCGGAGAGTTCCTCTTCCAGGGTCGCGGGATAAGCAACATCAACCACCCCGAGGCTTATCACCGCCGCCGCAAGTCCTAGAGCGTTCCTCTTCATGGTGAAAAACGATCCCACGTAAAACCCCGAATCCGGTGATTCTAATGGCAACGGATTCCGGGGTCAAACGGTGGCGTGGTAAAAAATGGCTAAAACCAGGGGGTTTTAGGGGAAATGGGCGGTTACTAAGGCTTTTCGGCCTACCATATAGGCGAAAAAATTAAACCTAAACCCACGATATATGGGGGAGGGAAGGCGGAAATTTGACCCGATTCGGGTTTTGGCGGCGCTTAGACCTACGGCTTTCCGAAGCCGCCGCCGCCGGGGGTCTCGATGACGAAGACGTCGCCGGTGTGCATCCCGGCGCTGTCGGTCGGGCCGAGATCCTCGACCGATCCATCGGCGCGTTCGATCCGATTGACGCCGGTCATGCCGGGGTTGCCGCCCTCCAGGCCGTGCGGTGCGTTGCGGCGGTTGTTGGACAGGATCGCCGCCGTCATCGGTTGCAGAAAACGGGTGCGCCGAACGACGCCGTCGCCGCCCCGGTGGCGCCCTTGGCCGCCGGAGCCGTGGCGGATCGAAAAACTTTCCAGAAGCACCGGGAACCGCCATTCCAGGATTTCCGGATCGGTCATCCTTGAGTTGGTCATGTGGGTATGCACCGCATCGGTGCCATCGAAGTCCGGCCCGGCGCCGGAACCGCCGCAGATGGTTTCGTAATACTGATACTCATCGTCGCCGAAGGTGAAATTGTTCATGCTCCCCTGCGATGCCGCCAACACGCCCAAGGCGCCGTAGAGCGTATCGGTCACGCATTGCGATGTCTCGACGTTGCCGGCGACGACGGCGGCAGGAAAGCGGGGGTTCAACATGCAGCCCTCGGGGATGACAATGTCCAGGGGCTTCAGGCAGCCGCCATTCAACGGGATGTCATCATCCACCAGGGTGCGGAAGACATACAGCACGGCGGCCTTACAGACGGCGGCCGGCGCATTGAAGTTGTTGTTGGTCTGTTTCGAGGTGCCGGTGAAATCGATTATGGCGCTGCGTGACTTTTTCTGAATGGATATCCGGACCTTGATCCGGGCACCGTTGTCCAGGTTCAGGGTGAACGACCCGTCGCTCAGCACATCGATGACGCGGCGCACCGATTCCTCGGCATTATCCTGGACATGGCCCATATAGGCCCAGACAACGTCGAGGCCGAAGTGATCGGCCATCTTCCTCAGTTCCTGGGCGCCTTTTTCGTTGGCCGCGATCTGGGCCGCCAGGTCGGCGAGGTTCTGGCGCGGGTTGCGGGCCGGGTAGGGGCCTTGGCTCAATAGTTCCAGGATTTCCTTTTCCCTGAGCCGCCCGCCGCTGGCGAGCAGGAAATTGTCGATCAGCACGCCTTCTTCCTCGACGGTGGTGCTGTCCGGCGGCATCGATCCGGGCGTGATGCCACCGATATCGGCATGGTGGCCACGCGATCCGACATAAAACAGCACGTCGGTTCCGGCATCATCGAACACCGGGGTGATCACCGTGACGTCGGGCAGGTGGGTGCCGCCGTTGTAGGGCGCATTCAGGGCATAGACATCGCCGGGCTTCATGGTGTTTCGGTTTTCGCGGATCACCACCTGGATGCTTTCACCCATGGAGCCCAGGTGCACAGGCATGTGCGGCGCGTTGGCGATCAGGCCGCCGCCCGCATCAAACACGGCACAGGAAAAATCCAGGCGTTCCTTGATGTTGACCGAATAGGACGTATTGGCCAGCGTCGCCCCCATCTGTTCGGCGATGGACATGAACAGGTTGTTGAAGATTTCCAGCATCACCGGGTCGGCGCGGGTGCCGGCAGCAAAGCGCGCCTCGCGGGCCTGAAGGCGGCTCAGCACCAGATGCCCGAGCGCCGTCGTTTCCGCCTGCCAGCCGGGCTCGACGACGGTGGTGGCATTGGCTTCGATGATGATGGCCGGGCCGTCGATCTGGTCGCCCGGCAACAGGGCCTCGCGGTCATAGACGGGGGTATCCCGCCATTCGGCATGGGAGTACATGCGGACCTTGTCACGCGGCCGCAGCGCGGCGACGCCGGGAATCGCATTAATTTCGGGGTCGGTTGCCGTTTCCGCGGCGCCGACGGCCTCCACCGAAACCGCCTCGACGATATAGCCCCGCTCGGGCGCGGAAAACCCGAACCGCTGTTTGTGCAATTCCTCGAAAGCGTCGGTCATTGCCTGCTTGGCGCCGAAAGCAACGACCAACGCGGTATCGGTGCCGGCGTACCGGAGATGCGCCTTCCTGATCACGGTGGTGTTGTTGGCGGCAATGCCCTGTCCGGCGATCTCGCTACGGGCGTCGGCCTCAAGGGCGTCGAGGATTTCCGACAGTGCCGTGGCGGCCCCGTCTTCCTCCTCCAAGGCGGCCTCGATGGCGTGTTCGCGCATGGCGCTGACGTCGGCCAACCCCATGCCATAGGCGCTGAGCACGCCGGCGAAGGGGTGAATGAAAACCCGGTTCATGGCCAGCGCATCGGCGACCATGCAGGCGTGCTGGCCGCCGGCGCCGCCGAAGCAGTTAAGCGTGTATTCGGTGACGTCGTAACCGCGCTGCACGGATATCTGCTTGATCGCGTTGGCCATGTTTTCGACCGCGATCTTGAGGAACCCCTCGGCGATGTCTTCGGGCTTGGGCTTCGTTTTTGCCCCCGTCTTATCGGTCGCCTTACCGATATCATTGGCCAATTCGGCGAACTTGGTTTTTACGCCTTGATGGTCGAGCGGCTGGTCGGCGCCGGGGCCGAAAACATGGGGGAAGTGCTCGGGCTGGACCTTGCCGAGCAGGACGTTGCAGTCGGTGACCGTCAGCGGCCCGCCGCGCCGGTAACACGCCGGGCCGGGATCGGCGCCCGCCGAGCCAGGGCCGACGCGAAACCGCTGGCCGTCGAAGCGGACGATGGAGCCGCCGCCGGCGGCGACCGTGTGAATGCGCATCATCGGCGCGCGCATGCGCACCCCGGCGATGGTGGTCTCGAAGGCGCGCTCGAACGCGCCGTCATAATGGGACACGTCCGTCGACGTGCCGCCCATGTCGAAACCGATGACTTTATCGAACCCGCCCATGACCGCGGTCCGGGCCATGCCGACGACGCCGCCGGCCGGGCCGGACAGGATGCTGTCCTTGCCCTGGAACAACGTGGCGTCGGTAAGGCCGCCGTTGGATTGCATGAACTGAAGCCGGGTACCGGTTCCCCCGGTTTCCAGATCGCCGGATACGCGGTCGACATAGCGGCGCAGGATCGGCGACAGGTAGGCATCGACGACCGTGGTGTCGCCGCGGGGCACCATCTTCATCATCGGGCTGACCCGGTTGGAAACGGATACCTGGGTGAAGCCGATCCGGCGGGCAATGTCGGCGACCAAGTCTTCGTGCGCCGGATAGCGGTAGCCGTGCATGAAGACGATGGCGACAGAACGGATGCCGGCCTCAAAAGCGGCGCCAAGCTGGCCCGTGACCGTGTCCGGGTCCGGCGCCGCCAGAATATCGCCGTGGGCGCCCAGGCGTTCGTCGATTTCGATCACCTGTTCATAGAGCATTTCGGGCAATTGGATATGGCGGTCGAACAATTTCGGCCGGTTCTGATAGCCGATCCGGAGCGCATCGGCGAAGCCTTTGGTGGTGACCAGCACGGTGCGGTCGCCGGCGCGTTCCAACAGCGCATTGGTGGCGACGGTGGTGCCTATGCGGACGGTGCTGATGGTGCCGGGCGGAAATGACTGGGTCGGGGTCAGGCCCAACAGATCACGGATGCCGTGAAGGGCGGCATCTTCATAGTGGTCCGGGTTTTCCGACAGCAGTTTGTGGGTGACCAGCTTGCCGTCGGGACGCCGCGCCACCAGGTCGGTAAAAGTGCCGCCCCGGTCGATCCAGATTTGCCACAAGTCGTTCATCGCGTCATTTTGATTGGTCACTGTAGCTTCCTATTGCGCCATTTTGTTGGGAAGGTAGGTGACGATCTCGGGGAAGGCCACGATCAGGCCGACGGCACCGAGAAGCAGAAAAAAGAACGGAATTGCGGCGCGCGCGATTTGCAGGATATTGCGTCCCGTCAATCCCTGAAGGACGAATAGGTTGAAGCCGACGGGCGGCGTGATTTGCGCCATTTCGACGACGATAACCAAGAAGATACCAAACCAGATGCGATCAATCCCGGCCTGTTCGATCATCGGCTGGATCACCGAAGTCGTCAGCACGACGACGGAAATGCCATCGAGAAAACATCCCAGCACAATGAAAAAGACCGTCAGCGCCAACAGCAACTGGTAAGGCGAAAGCTGATAGGTCCCGATCCATTCGGCAAGCAACCGGGGAATGCCGGTGAACCCCATGGCGACGGTTAGGAACGCGGCGCCGGCCAGGATAAAAGCGATCATGCACGACGTTCGCATCGCCCCCATCAACGCGGCGATGAAGGTTTCCCGGTCCAACGACCCGGACAGCTTTGAGAAAACCAGCGACAGCACCACGCCAACCGAGGCGGCATCCGTCGGCGACGCCCAACCGGCGAATATGGAACCGATGATACCGACAATCAGCAGGGTCACGGGAATTAGGCTGCGGGTCAGCTTGACCCGTTCCCACAGGGGAAGCGGGTGGTCCTTTTCCGGCATTCGGTGGCGGTTGAACAACGCCCAGATGGCGATATAGCCCATGAACAGGCTGACCAGAACGAGACCCGGGAAAATACCCGCGACGAACAGCCGGGCGATCGATTCCTCGATGGCGACCCCATAAACGATGAGGATGATCGACGGCGGGATCAGAAGCCCGAGCGTCCCCGAACCGGCAAGGGTGCCGATAATCATGTTGTCGTCGTAACCGCGCTTTTTCAATTCCGGGATCGCCATCTTGCCGATGGTTGCCGCCGTCGCCGCCGAGGAACCGGAAACGGCGGCAAAAATGCCGCATCCCAAAACGTTGACATGCAACAGCCGCCCCGGCAGGCCATTCATCCAGGGCGCCAACCCGGTGAACATGTCTTCGGACAACCGGGACCGGAACAGGATTTCGCCCATCCAGATAAACAGCGGCAAGGCGGCCAGGGCCCAGGAATTGCTGGCGCCCCAAACCGTCGTCGCCAGCACCGAGCCGACCGGGGCGTCGGTAAAGAAAACCATGCCCACCATGCCCGCCGCCAACAGGGACAGCGCGACCCACAGGCCGCTGCCCAACAACGCGAATAACACGATGACCAGCAATAAGGTGAGATAGACCGGATCCATCGCTATGGGCCTTCCCCGTCGGCGGGGGCGTTTAGCTCTCCTTCATCGCCTATCGTATATTCCGGCAGACGGCCTCTCAGCACGGTGACGAATTCATCGGCAAGGGCGATGACCAGGACGATCAGCCCGATCGCCATCGCCGATTGAGGAATCCAAAGGGGCACCGGCACGATCCCCGCCGAAACGTCGTTGAAGGAGTAGGAATCGACAACCAACCAGACCGCATGCCAGGCGAAATAGGCGCTAAATACCGTTCCGACTGCCGTACACCATATTTCAATCCAGCGCCTGGGGACGGGGCCAAGCCCCTTGATCAACAGCGATACCCGGATATGGCTGCCGGCGCGAAGGGTGTTGGCGAGCGCCAGGAACGAGGCCGCGACCAGGAAAAAACCGGTGAATTCGGCGTAGGACGGCACCACCAGCCCGACCGGTTCGCCCAACACCAACACGGAAACCGTGTCGATTATATTGGCGCTGACTTGGGCAATAACGATCCCGCAGATCGCCGCCAAGAATAAGGCGGCGAGCCCTCCACTCAGTCTATAAAGCGTGTCGAGCGCGTGGCGCATAGACTATCCCCAAAGCAAGGCCAGCGCCTGGTTAAGACGCTGGCCCGCCCAAGATCACTACTACTTGTAGGCTTTCAACAGCATTTGGCCTTCGCCGCCGGCTTTCTTGGCCCATTCGGCGCTCATGGTCGCGCCGATTTTCTTCAGCGATCCCATCAGGGCGGCGCTGGGGGTAACGATGGTAACGCCGTTTTTCTTGAGCACGGCGATCTTTGAATCGGTTTCCGCCTTGCTCATTTCCCAACCGCGTTTTTCGGCTTTTGCGGCTGCAGCCAGGACCGCCTTTTGCGTTGCCGGGCTGAGTTTCGAAAGCGCCTTCTTATTGATGACGACGACGTTTTTCGGAATCCACGCCTGGGTGTGGTGGAAGTGGGACAGATAATCCCAGGCCTTACCGCTGACGCCGGTCGACGGCGAGGTGATCATCGCCTCAATACGACCCGTGGCAAATGCCTGGGCCAAGTCGGCGACCTCGATTTGGGTCGGCACCGCGCCGGACAATTCGGCCAGACGGGTGGTCGATGCGTTATAGGCGCGGAATTTAATATCCTTCAGGTCGCCGGCCTTATCAATAAGCTTCTCGGCGTACACCCCCTGCGGCGGCCACGGCACCGAGAACAAAACCATCAATCCTTGTTTATCCAACAGGGCATCGATCTTCGGTTTGGTTGCCGCCCACAACTTCGTCGCCTCGTTATAATCGCTGGCCAGGAACGGCAATGTGTCCATAGCGAACACCGGGTTTTCATTGGCCAACAGCCCCATGAAGAATTCGCCGATCGGCACCTGGCCCGAGCGAACCGCCTTTTTGATCTGCTTATGCTTGAACAACGAACCGGCGCTATGAACCTTGATCGTCAGGTCGCCATTGGTCGCCGCTTTAACGTCTTCGGCAAATTTATGGATGTTGGCCGTGTGGAATGTCGCGTCGGGATAAGGGGTCGGCATATCCCACGACGCGGCAAAAGCCGAACCGGCGCCGATCACCAAGGCCAGCGCACCGGCCAAGCCGGCTCGCAGGCTATTCTTAAAGAATGTCATCATGTTGGTTCCTCCTTGTTGACGTTTAATATTAACGATGAATTGCGTTACGTAACGGGCCGCGCCCGGCATCCATACCCGGAATGTCGGTAATCAACATGCTGCCAGGGGCATGGGTAATACAAATCGATGGCTTGGCGTTTCGAACCGCGGCCTGGGGGGTGACCCCGCAGGCCCAAAACACCGGAACTTCTCCGTCCCGAATGTCCGGCGCGTCGCCCCAATCGGGTTTGTTGATATCCGCGATGCCGATCTCTTCGGCATCGCCGAAATGAACGGGGGTGCCGTGCGCCTGTGGAAACCGGCTGGTAATTTCAATGGCGCGAATGGTCTTCTCCACGCTTAAAGGCCGCATGGAGACGACCGTGCCGCCCGAAAAAGGACCGGCGGGCGTGGTCTCTATATTGGTATTGTACATGGACACGGTTTTGTTTTCGTCGATGTGGCGTAAAGAT
>Ga0187833_10002961_pt1 | contig 17668 bp, 13 predicted proteins | sample ETNtaG_37_FD_167968 | JGI IMG/M metagenome (GOLD analysis project Ga0187833, IMG submission 167968) | Marine microbial and viral communities from oxygen minimum zone, Eastern Pacific Ocean - ETNP2014_SV_400_PacBio MetaG (Illumina Assembly) | ecosystem: Environmental > Aquatic > Marine > Hypoxic...
ACTATGCCTGGTATGATCTTGATAGCAGTGGGACCCTGAATGTCATCCCATCTCCGGCAAATGAGCCCGCCATTTGTGACACGGCTGGCGAGCGGACCCAAGCAAACGGCTGCTCTGAAGGGGTGCTCGTTGAAATCAGACCGCTAGTTGAGGGTGGGGCTGACTTCTATCCGAAGGCTGAAGGTAGAACAGACTGTATCATTTCAGCATCCACGTGCACCTACGCTGAAGAATTGCAGAATTTCGCCAACTGGTTTACCTATTCCAGGAATCGTGAATTCACCGCCAAATCCGCCTTGGGTAAAGTTGTCGCAGCTGCAGAAAATATCAGGGTTGGATACGCGAAGCTAAACAGTAGCAGTAATACCAGAACTATCAGATCCATGAATACGTCCGAGAGGACGGGTGAAAAGGCGGCACTTCTGAATGCTATCTACCAGACGAATTCGAGTGGCGGGACTCCACTTCGCAGAGCCCTGCGCGGTGCGGGAAGGCACTTTGAGTGTCGCTCGAGCGATATTTTTGGTAGCGGCAGCAATACCGCGCCCGGCAATTCAGCTTGCCCCATACTCGCGGCACCCGATGGAAACTGCCAGCAGAACTATTCGCTGCTGATATCTGATGGAACCTGGAATGGAGGGTCCCCTTCATTGGGCGACCCTGATGATGATAACAACACCAATTTTGATGGTGGCGTCTACGCGGGCTCGACAAATAACACCCTCGCTGACGTTGCCATGTATTATTATGAGCGTGACCTGCATAGCACGCTAGGCAATGAGGTGCCGACCTCCGCCAGGGATAAGGCTGGCGCTTCTGAGATTGCGTTTGAAAATGGTGAAAATGAAGTTATGCATCAGCATATGAAAACATTCACCGTTGGCTTTGGTGTAGTTGGTGCAATTAATCAGGCAACGATACCAACGAACTATACCCAGTCCTTTAACTGGGGAAACCCAAACTCGTCGGCGGGGAAAATTGATGACATGATCCATGCGGCCACCAATGGTCGTGGTGATTATCTGAGTGCCGGTGACGCGGATGCATTGTCCCAGGCACTGATTGCTGCATTTGATGAATTTGCACAGGGCAGCGGAGCGGCATCGGCCGTAAGTTTTAACTCCCAGGAGATTCGTGAAGATACCCTGATTTTCAGATCTTTCTACAATACCAAAACAAATACCGGGGATCTGGTAGCACAGCCTATCAGTGAAGATGGTAGCGTTGGTGAGGCTGTCTGGAAGTCAGCAGTACAGATGGACCTGGTGGACCATGACGATCGTGAAATAATGACTTGGAATCCGGATACTGCGGAGGGAATGGCATTTAGGCCCACCACCCTGACAACGGCACAGAAGTCGGTATTTGTCGACAGCCCGCCCTATACAGGTACGGCGCAGCAGATCCTGGAAGTGGGTCAAAGAGTGAACTATCTACGTGGTGACAATAGTGAAGAGCGTCCTGTAGGGAACTTCAGAGAAAGGCCAGTCACAGAAGGTCGATTGGGTGACATAGTTCACTCGGCGCCAACATTTATTGGTGGACCAAGAGCTCTGGGTCGGGATGCCGAGCCATTCCCGCAGGGGTCAAACCTGTATTCCAGTTTCCGCTCAGCCCATGTCGATCGTCAGGATGTCGTTTATACGGGTGCCAACGATGGTATGTTGCACGGGTTCAATGCCTACGATGGCAGCGAGATATTTGGTTTCATCCCAAGTAACCTGATGCTGAGCCCCTACAGTCGCCGAATTACTGAATTACTGAATTTTGAGTACACGCACAAGTTCTTTATTGACGTTACGCCTGCGGTCAACGATGTGTTTATGGACCGGGATGGGAATGGCTCAGAAGAATGGACCACCATTCTCATCGGTGGTCACGGAGCTGGTGCAAAAGCCTATTTTGCGCTTGATATTACAGATCCCACCAAGTTGACCGAGGCCACGGCCAGTGATGTTGTGTTGTGGGAATTTACCGATGAGGACGATACTTATCCTACGGATGAAAGTGGTCCGCTAACGACCGGTGCACCTCCGGTCCCGCGTGAGGATTTGCAGTCTCCAGCGCAACCTGTGAAGGACCTGGGCTATACATTTGGTGTACCGACCCTGGTGATGAGCAATCTAACAGGAGAAGGCCCAACGGGCACTGACCACAAATGGGTTGCTGTCACCGGCAATGGCTACAATAGTACGTCCGGTATTGCCAAGCTGTTCGTTCTGTTCCTTGATGGTGGTTCTGACGGTGTCTGGTGCCACCCGGATATGAAGCATACCCCAATACTTAACGGACCCATGCCGTCCGACTGTATCGGCCAGCAGGATTTCGTGAAACTGGATACAGGTTTTGGTGTAAGTAACGGTCTCCCAAATGGCCTGGGCGAGGTTCGTGTAATCGATGTGGATGCGAATGGAACAGGTGACTATGCCTATGCCGGGGATTTATATGGTAATTTCTTCAGGTTCGATATTTCCTCCAGCAATTTCGAGGACTGGAATGTCACGAAGATATTCAAGGCCGAGTACGATGATGGATCCAACATTTTTGATCAGCCTATAACTCAACAACCTATTGCTATCATTCACCCGACAGAGGACGCAGGGTTCATTATTATTTTTGCAACTGGCGCTTATCTTCGTGCGGGGGACTCAACGGATGCATCGATAAACTCCATCTACGGTATCTGGGATCGACTCTCGCCGGAATTGATTGATAAGGGCACTGACCTCGTTGAGCAGGAGTACACTAATCTCATTGATGAACTGGGTAGAGTCAGAACCTTGTCATCCAATGATGTTGACTACACCGGGTCGGGAGGCAAGAAGGGCTGGTATATTGACCTGAATCCCCCTGTAGCAGGTCAGGCCCCAGGTTCACCTGCTGAATTTCCTGGAGAGAAGGCGATCAGGAACATGCAGCTGCGTGGTGGGCTGGCCTTTGTCAACAGCGTATTCCCGAGACCTGCCAATAGCTGTGTCGGTCAGGCAGGTGGTGCAACACTAGCTTTCTGCCCGGATACGGGTGGCAGTAAATGTACCCACAGGCCCGTCTTTGACCTGGACAACGATGGCTACTTCAACGAAATGGATGATGTGGGTCCAGATGATGATCTGACTGCTTTAGGACGGATCCTTGAAGACCCTGCACCGCCAACTGATGCAACATTTATTGGTGACAAGCGAGTAACCCAGTTTGGTAAAGATCTTGATATTGTCGGCACGAATACATCATCTGGTGACAATACGGGCAGGTTGTCCTGGAAGCGACTTGAAAGTCTGGACTAATTGGAGGAACTAATGGTTAGGTTTTGGCTGCTAATGATTTCTGTTTTTGCACTCTCAGCAAACGCTGATGACCTGACTTTCCGGCAGCTGCTGGACCTGGATCCTGTGCCTGTGTTAGCGAGGACGACACAAGGTACAATCCGGTCGATCGACCTGGCTGAGAGGACGGGAATCATCAGTGGTTTTAAGTACTGGTTTGGCCCGCCCGATTTTTGGGAACTAGAGGTCAAGTTGTACCAGTCTGATGCTGGTTCTCTCGAACTTCTCCAGGAAGGCATGAAGGTAGAGATCGACTATGGCGAAAAGGGAGTCGGACGCTTAGCCTTTAGAATACGCCAACTGGCTAACGATGCTGATACAGAGTTTTAGTAAGTTCTGGGGCGCAGGCTAGCACCGCAGCAGTTTCCCATGACGATCAATGGGGTACCCCTCTTTGTTTCTGCTGTGTACTACCCGTGCTCTGCCCTGTACATTGATCACCAGTTGTCGGGCGAATTTTCGATTTTGGTCCCGCGGGCAGTAGACAAAGTTTCCGTTTTGGAAATTCGTATATCCCATCTGTGTCATTTGTAGGTATTGCCTGTTTCTGAATGCTCGCCACTTGATCGTGCCATATTTGTTCTGTGCCGGAATATGGGCAATGATCTCGTCTTTACCATCGATTCTCGCGTTCTTATTTCTATCTGAAAAGACGATTAGCCCCTCATGCCACTTGCCACCACATTTGGTTTCAGTTTTCGGTGCACAGAGAGTCATGGTATTGCGGTTAATAACGGCAGCATGCCGGGTAAAATTTACTGCTGTGATAATCCAGTTAATGCTGGTGGTTGCCCGGTTTCGAGCAAGCAGTTTTGAAAAGGAAGGGGCCATAGACCCGAATAGAACGGATACAACGGCCAATACCACCACCAGTTCTATCAACGTTACCCCCCTCAGTTTTGATCCACCCATGATTACATCCTCCTTGAGGAGAAGGAGCATAAAATTCAGATCGGGTTTCTACAGTGGGATATCTCTGCAATCAGTGAGGGACATGGCAGGCGGGATTTGTGAGATCAAAAGATCGTACGAGGATATTCCTATTCGAGATCGAGCTTCTTGAGCTTATAGCGAAGTGCGCGAAAGGTGATACCCAGTTTTTTTGCCGCTGCGGTCTTGTTCCACCTTGTTGCTTCCAGCGCTTTCACTATGACATTTTTCTCTATATCTTCAAGATATGAATCCAGTGATTCCCCATCTTCCGGCAGCACATCCTGGGAAACGGTGACCTCCTGCCCGTCGGTATCCTGATCAGCGTCAGAATCGATTGGCTCGGAAAGGGGTTCATCGACAGGAGACTCAACCGGGACAAATTCGCTACTGCCAGTCAGCGCCAGGTCCTCAATACGGATGACATCGTTTTCACAAAGCGTCATAGCTCGTTCAAGGATATTCTGAAGCTCCCGCACGTTCCCCGGGAAATGGTAGGCGTGAAGTGAGGCTAGTGCCTCTTCACTCAGTTCAGGTTGGGTGGTCTGGTATTCGTCAGCCATTCTGGTCAGTAAATCGGCCGCCAGGGCGGGTATGTCGTCGTGCCGTTCCCTGAGTGCAGGCACCTTCAGCTCAATGACGTTGATGCGATAGAAAAGGTCCTGACGAAAGCGGCCGGCTTCAACTTCTGCGGCAAGATCTTTGTGCGTAGCACTCAGAATACGAACATCTACAGAAATTTCTTTTTGACCACCAATAGGACGAATGGCTTTTTCCTGAATGCCCCGAAGCAACTTGACCTGCATGGGTAGCGGTAAATCTGCCACTTCGTCCAGGAACAGGGTTCCACCGTTTGCGGCGTGGAATAAGCCTTCCTTGTCAGAGACTGCTCCCGTGAAACTGCCCTTCGTGTGCCCAAAGAATTCGCTTTCCATCAGTTCGCCTGGTATCGCACCACAATTGACCGGAATGAATGGTGCGTCGTGGTGCGGTCCTTCTTCATGGATGAGTTTTGCAACCAGCTCCTTGCCGCTGCCGGATTCACCGCTGATGTATATGGGCGCCTGGCTTCTGGCCAGCTTTAGGATTTGACTACGCAAAGTCTTCATTGTCTGCGTCTCACCTAACAGAGTAGGTGGTGCGGCCCCTTTAGCCTCCCCGGTAGTATTGAGGGGTGGCAGATTCAGTGCGGTGTCTACGAGGTGGCGGAGCAATTCAAGATTGACAGGTTTTGAAACAAAGTCGAATGCTCCGGCTTTCAGGGCTTCAACTGCAGATTCCATGCTGCCATGGGCTGTAATCATTGCTACCGGTAAATGTGGGCGCTCGCGCTGTATATGTTGCACCAGTTCGATACCGTTACCGTCTGGCAGGTTCATGTCAGTCAGACAGAAGTCAAAGTCATTCTCCGCAAGCAGCAATTTTGCAGAAGCTACGTTTGCAGCACTCAGGGTGCTGATATCCATTCGCCCAAGCGTAATTTCAAGAAGTTCTCGAATATCAGGTTCATCATCGACGATCAGAGCGGTTTTTTGGTCCATGAACTTTTCACTATTAGTTCGAGTTAAGTAAGGAAAGCTATCCTGAAACAGCTTCCTCCCGTATCTGCTTTAGAGTAACTCAGCCTGGCATTGTTGGCTTCACAAAGTTCCTTTGAAAGGTAAAGGCCGAGCCCCGTTCCCATTGATTCAGTTGTATAGAATGGTTCAAACAGGTTGTGAATGAGGTCCTCGTCAACTCCTTTTCCATAGTCGATAACTTCAAGGTAGGTTTTCCCAGTATTGGGATCAATGCCGCAGATGACCTTAAGCTTGTTCTCCCCAGTAGACTTGGCACTGTATCGTAATCCGTTCTGATAGAGATTTCCAAGAACTTGAGACAGGTGGAGGGGGTCGAATTCTATTGGCAGTTGTTCAGACAGGAATTCGGTTTCGATGATGAGTTCATCGGCGACTCCTGCAGAGAATTCTTCCAGGAACACGCCAACCCAGTCCTGTAGTGCGACCTCCCGCGGCTCGGCGTTCTGTCTACTTGACATCTGAAGGACATTTTCGATAACACCGTTCATCCTCACGGTATGGTTTTGAATAATCTCACTAAGTCTCTTGTCGCCTTTATCAAGGCTGCTCGATTCTCCCAGTAACTGGGCAGCATGACTTATTGCGCCAAGCGGGTTCCTGATCTCATGGGCAATGCTGGCGGATAAACGACCCAGCGAAGCTAGTTTGAATTGCTGCGCCTGCTTCTGCACATCGGTACTGTCTTCAATGAAAACGAGTGTGTCTGAATCGGATGACGGTTCGTTGAGCAGGGAAAAACTGGCCAACAGTTCGGGTCCTGTGTCGTAAACTGTGAACGGTGACACTTCCGGTGATGGGTTCTGCTTCCATCCACTGATCTTATCTAACAGGATATCGGGCAGATGATCTTTTGGTGACAACCTGTCTCCCGGGACTTGTAACATCTGCGCAGCTGACTGGTTGATCAATCTGGGCTGATCTGTATCAGTAACTACCACGACACCTACGCGCATTCGCTCGATAATAAGCTGGCTTCTCTGCTCTAGAGCACGGACTTCAGTTTCGCGTGTTCGCAGTTGCCTTGAAAGTGTCTGGAACAGGATATTTGCGGCAAAATAAACTATTCCGAGGATACCTGCCTGGAAGAAACTTCTTAGTGTGTTTGCGTCAAGGAAGAACAGATAGAACTCATCGTAGATCGTCAGTATGAAAGCAATGGCTGGCAATACCGTTGAGACGCGCCCGTGGATGAGGCCACCACCGAAGGCAAGTGTGAAGATAAGGAAATTTGCCAGACCGGAGCTGACGCCACCACTGGCAGACATTAACAGGGTCAGGCAAACAATATCACCGATGAGGATAATCAGTGATGGCGTTGTTTTTGAGAGAACCTCGACGCGTACGAAAAGCGTAGTGAGTCCGATAAGTATATTGACACTGATGTAGGTCAGGATTGTCTTCTGAAACATATCGGGATTGACGCTGCCAACGAAGCGCTGAAAATTTGGATCCAGGAAAAGAAAAAGAAACAGGAATGAGATCAGTATTCGGTAATAGTTATATACGCGGAGTATGGTCGAGCGTTGCGAGACCTGTTCGTCCTGAAGCGAAAGACCTATCGTTTCGTCAAATGCGTGAAAGGTTGATTCTTCCAACGAGTTGACGGAGTTGTACACCAAATGCTATCCCATCAGACCGAAAGTAAGGATATTCAGCCAGGATTTGCGAGAACTCTTAACTGATTTGCTGGACCGAAACTGCCCCTCGTCGTCGAGTGATTTGTGCTCCGGGAAATTGGCAGAAAGCACCAGCAGAGTATCTTCGGCAAGACTGTTCATACCCAGCAGCTGGTAAGCCTCAACCATAATTGCCAGGGCATCAGGAACAGCAGCCGTGCCCTGGAGGTTTTCAAATACATAGCGTCCGCGGTTGGCAGCAGCGATATAAGCACCTCTATGGATGTAGTAGCGAGCGACATGCACTTCTGCTGAAGCCAACAGGTTTCTCAGGTACTGCATGCGCTTTTTCGCATCAGGCGCATACTCGCTATTTGGGAACCGCCGGATCAGCAGCGAAAAATCATCAAAAGAGTCGCGTGCAGCCCCTGGGTCCCTCGTAGATGGATCCATGGGGAAGAGTTTTGCGAGAAAATTCTCATCTTCATCGAAGGATGCCAGACCCTTGATGTAGTAAGCGTAGTCTACATTTGGGTGGCGGGGATGAAGGCGAATAAAGCGATCTGCAGCAGCCCTGGCTGCTTCTGGCTGGGCGCTGCGATAATAGGCGAAAATAATCTCAAGTTGAGCCTGTTCGGCGTAACGGCCAAAGGGAAACCTGGCTTCGAGAAGTTGTAATTTTGAGACAGCGTTAGCATAGTTTTTTGATCGCAGGCTGCCCTGGGCAGATTCATAGTATTCCAGTTCTGTCGAATCAAGATCTTCAGCTTCGTCTTTGCTGCATCCTGACATGAGTAGAAATGCTAATGTTGCTAGAATGTAAGTGTATCGTGACATGGCCATCTAAATTACTACTGGGGCTTGAAAACCGGACTATTTAACCATAGCCTTAATCAAGACCCAAGCTGTCCGTTCTCCGGCACCCTCCTTGCATGACTTCAAGAATCCAGCACCAGGGATATATCCCGAAAGAGATGGCCTATGACAGACTAGACCAGGCAGTGGTTGCACTTTTTCCGCAATATTCGAGGTCAAGGCTGCAAACCTGGATTAGATCTGGTGAGCTGGTTGTCGACGGCCAGCCGGGAAAATCAAAAGACAAGGTATTGGGTGGAGAGCTGGTTGAAATTGATGCTACAACCGAGAGCATCGCTGATGAAGCGGAAGATATACCATTCGAGATCATTTTTGAGGATGAGTCTGTCCTTGTGGTCAATAAGCGCGCTGGTCTCGTGGTTCATCCGGGAGCAGGAAACCCCCGAGGTACCTTGCTAAATGCACTGCTTCATCACCTGCCCGTCCTCAGTGAGATTCCGAGAGCCGGAATCGTTCACCGTCTCGATAAAGACACTACGGGGCTTATGGTTGTTGCTAAGACCCTTTTGAGTCAGAAAGGCCTGGTAGAGCAACTACAGCAACACACGGTCAGGAGGCTCTACGAAGCCATTGTGTATGGTACACCTCCCCATCATGGCTCCGTGAATGCTTCCATTGAAAGGCATCCTGTGCATCGGACCCGCATGGCTGTGCGTGATGATGGTAAAAAGGCCATCACTCACTACCGCATCTTGCATTCATTTAGTTGCCATACACATATGGAATTCTCCCTGGAAACAGGAAGAACCCACCAGATCAGAGTACATATGCAGCACCTTGGATTCCCACTGGTTGGGGATGCTGTTTATGGTGGTCAGTTTCGGCAGCCAAAGGTCAGGGATGAATTGCTGTCATCAAGTCTGAGAAGTTTTGGCAGGCAAGCTTTGCATGCGAGGGAGCTGTCATTTCGACACCCGGTGTCAAATGCGGTGATTGAATTTAGGATCCCTCTTCCCGGTGATATTTCGGCCCTCTTATCGACACTCTATGGGGCCGAGGATAATCGATGACTGTTGCCTGGGAAGAGCCTGACTGGTCTGCGCCGGCTATCGTCAGAGCTGCCTTCACGCTTCGAGGTGGCGGCTTCAGTTCACCTCCCTTCGACGGTCTAAATCTGGCGAACCATGTAGGAGACGATGTGGAATCGGTGCTGTTTAATCGCAGGAAGCTGGTTTCGGCGCTGTCTTTGCCAGCAGAACCCGTATGGATGAACCAGGTTCATTCTGAACAGGTCATCGAGGTCACTTCACAAGCTGTTCCACCTGTAAACGCTGATGGCTCTTTATTACCAGCAGCTGATGGCTCTTTATCAGGAACAGCTGATGGTTCTTTGTTACCAACAGCTGATGGCTCTTTATCAGGAACAGCTGATGGTTCTTTATTACCAACCGCTGATGGCTCTTACACCAGGGAGCCGGGTGTTGTGCTTGCCGTGTTTGTAGCGGACTGCCTGCCAATCATACTGGCCAGCGAATCAGGAGACGAAATAGCTGTTTTACATGCGGGCTGGCGCGGGCTGGCCAGTGGCATTGTTGCGCAGGGAGCGGCAAGGTTTTCGAGCCCGGCGACCTATGCATGGGTGGGGCCGGGCATTGGTCCATGTCACTACGAGGTGGGATCAGATGTCAGGCGGCAGTTTGCAGATTATGACAATGCTTTTTCAGCTGGTAGAGATGAGGATCACTGGATGTTGGATATCAAGCAAATAGCGCTGGCAGAACTGCAGAGTCAGGGTATCAGGGATATCAGCGTTGGTGATCGTTGTACCTATTGTGATCCGGGTCGATACTATTCCGCGCGCAGGGATGCTGAGTGTGGGCGCATGGCTGCCCTGGTGTGGATAGGTTAGTCACGGTTTAGCTGGATAGCAGCAGGAAAAATATGTCTAATCCTGAAATCGCTCGTCTGAAATAGCCTGTCTAAAATTGCTCGTCTTCAATAGAAGCCAAGCGAGCGGAGGGTTAACTGGAGCAGTTCGCACGTATCAGGGCACGGGATTCAGACTTCTTGGCATCCATCTCTTCCGGGGACAAGAAGCGCTCGTTGCCATCGTCTCCCTTTATTTTGATTCGTCCAAATGTTTCAAGTCTGGTCAGGTTCTTCTTGCCGACGTCACAATTGAATCGCTTTTCTTCTGCCAGTTGTGCCTGAAACTTGGCTCGTTCATCAGCGATTAGCGCGTCCGGGTCAACCTCGCTGTTTTCCTCCCCAGAAGAAGTATCCGCTGCTGGTTCTACCTCCTGCTCAGAGAAGGTGTCCCTTTTTCTTTGTCCGAAGCGATAGGATTTGGTGACGAAGCGTGCATCGAATTCGGGGGGCTTCTTGGCGGCATAGTTGGTAACACCGTTTTCATCAACCCAGGTGTAGTAGTCAGGTTCCGCCATTGCTGACGTCACCAAAAAACCGAAGGCAAGGGGTAAAATTCTTTTCAGGAACATTAACTTTCTCTCGTAACCCAATAATGGGTGAGGGATTTTGTGATTTTACTCAAACGGAAGTAAATTTTCGACTAGAAATTCCATTTTACGGTCAGGATTGCTGAAAACGCGATTTGACTAGACCCTGAGGATGTTTGAGAATGCCCGCCCGGTCTGTCAGTGAAGTAGATTTCATTGGCTTTAGAATAATTCAGAAATTTCAGGTGAATAAAGTGGAAATGCTATCGGGAGGGGACATTCTCATCCGCTCTCTGCAGGAAGAAGGCGTTGAGCATATCTTCGGATATCCAGGCGGTGCTGTGCTGCACATTTATGATGCACTGTTCAAGCAGAACAGGATTCAGCACATACTGACAAGGCATGAGCAGGGCGCAACTCACATGGCGGATGGTTATGCACGCTCTACGGGTCGACCTGGCGTTGTTTTTGTCACCTCCGGTCCTGGTGCGACCAACGCCATTACCGGGATAGCGACCGCTTATATGGATTCGATACCCATGGTCATAGTTTCCGGGCAGGCTCACACTCACCTTATTGGCACTGATTCCTTCCAGGAAACGGACATGGTCGGTATTTCCCGCCCAGTGGTGAAACATAGTTTCCTGCTCAAGAATGCAGAAGAGATTCCAGAGGCCATAAAGAAGGCATTCTATATCGCCACTACGGGTAGAAAGGGGCCTGTAGTGGTGGACATTCCCAAGGATGTAACCAACCCGACGGATCTTTTCCCTTTTGAGTATCCAGAGACTGTCTCGATGCGTTCTTATAATCCAGCGAGCAAAGGACACTCGGGTCAGATAAAGAAGGCTGTCGCCATGCTGTTGGAGGCGGAGCGACCCATGATTTATTCGGGCGGCGGTGTTGTTCAGGGTAACGGGTCCGAGGATCTGACCAGTTTGACCAGGACACTCGGCTTTCCTATTACCAATACGTTAATGGGGTTGGGAGCCTACCCTGCGACCGATAAGCAGTTTCTTGGCATGTTAGGTATGCACGGCACTTTTGAAGCAAACAACGCGATGCATCATTGCGACATTTTGCTCGCCATTGGCGCGCGTTTTGATGATCGCGTAACGAACGCGGTCTCAAAATTCTGTCCCTATGCAAAAATTATTCATGTGGACATAGATCCTGCATCTATTTCAAAAAATGTGGTCGCCGATGTGCCTATTGTCGGACCGGTAGAGGTCGTACTCAAGGAATTGTGTCGACTCGCTGAAGCAGGTGTGGCTAAGCGAAGCGAAAAACAGACTGCGATGTTGTCAGAATGGTGGGATCAAATTGAAGGCTGGAGGCGCCAGGATTGCCTGAAGATTGATGTCGACGAAGGCAGCAAGGTGATCAAGCCTCAACAGGTGATAGAGGCTGTTTATAAGGCGACCAAAGGTGAAGCCTACATTGCTTCTGACGTTGGACAACATCAGATGTTTGCTGCCCTTTATTATCCCTTCGATCAGCCACGGCGGTGGATCAACTCCGGCGGTCTTGGCACGATGGGCTTTGGCCTGCCAGCGGCAATGGGCGTACAGACAGCGTTTCCGGATGAAACGGTTGTCTGCATTACCGGTGACGGTAGTATTCAGATGAATATCCAGGAGCTTTCCACCTGTGCCCAATATGGGTTGCCGATAAAAATCATCTGCATCAACAACCGGTCACTGGGTATGGTCAGGCAATGGCAGGACATGCAGTACGAGGGCAGGCACTCCAACAGCGACCTCGATTCTTCACCCAACTTTGCTAAACTGGTTGAGTCATATGGTCATGTCGGGTTTTCCGTTACTAGTATCGATGACTTGGATGTGGTTCTCGAGGAAACATTTTCCCTGAAGAACAAGTTGGTATTTGTTGACATAGCTGTTGATTCGAATGAACACACATATCCGATGTTCGTATCGCCCAATGGGTCCATGCGTGATATGTGGATAAAGAAGGGGGTACGTACCTGATGCGCAGAAGAATCATATCGGTTTTACTGGAAAACGAAGCAGGCGCTTTGTCTCGCGTCGTGGGGCTGTTTGCCCAGCGTAACTACAATATTGAGACGCTTAACGTCGCACCCACTGATGATGAAACCCTGTCACGATTGACTTTGACGACCCTTGCTACCGACGAGCAGGTAGAGCAAATCACCAAGCAGTTGAACAAGCTGATAGAAGTGGTAAAACTCGCTAATCTTACCGACGGTGATCATCTTGAGCGTGAACTGATGCTGATCAAGTTGAAAGCAACTGGCCCACAGAGGGATGAGATAAAACGCACATCTGACATTTTCCGGGCCCAGGTAGTTGATGTGACGCAAAACGCCTATACGATTCAGTTGACCGGCACGAGTGGCAAACTTGATGCCTTCCTACGGGCAATGTCAGATTCGACCGTGCTTGAAATGGTGCGCTCCGGTGTATCTGGGCTGTCCCGTGGCGAAAAGGTACTCAGTATCTAGCCCAAAGAGATTCATGGGAAAATCAAATTCGCGTTATAATTCCACCAAATAGCTCGCCGGCAGGAAACGCTCGTGGAAGAACCCAGTAGATCAATTGATGCGGACGCCAGTGTTACGCCCCTGAACGAAAGGAAAGGTCTTGCGCGGGGCGTTTACCTGTTGCCAAATCTGATTACCACAGGCGCGCTGTTCTCAGGGTTTTACGCCATTATTGCTGCAATGACCGGGTCGCTCGAGAATGCAGCCATTGCCATCGTCATAGCCGGGTTTCTCGATACCCTTGATGGTCGAATCGCAAGGATGACCAATACCCAGAGTGAGTTTGGCGTTCAATATGATTCTCTTTCTGATCTGGTGGCATTTGGAGTTGCTCCAGCCGTGCTGATGTTCAGTTGGGTGCTATCGGACCTTGGGAAGATCGGCTGGATGATCGCCTTCCTCTATATGGCATGTGCTGCGCTCAGGCTAGCAAGGTTCAATACTGCGCCAAGTACCATCGTTTTCTTTGGCCTTGCCAGCCCCATGGCAGCGGGCACGCTGGCAGCATTTGTTTGGATCTGGGTAGATAATTTTGATCCTGTCGTCAGTATCCAGTTCAGTATCTTCCTTGCGGCTATTGTCACTGTAATGGCGGTGCTGATGGTGAGCAATATCCAGTACTACAGTCCTAAGAATATCAATCTCAAGGGGCGTGTGCCTTTCATATATACGCTGGGTATTGTCCTGCTTTTTGTAGTAATCGCCATTTACCCGCCCGGTGTACTGCTTTGCCTCGGAGTTATTTATGGTTGCTCGGGTCCGATTCAGGCATTGCTGCGAAGGGGAAGGTCGCGGTCCATAGAAAAAGGCTCGAGTGAATCAGAAATACCCCAATAGTTGATGCAATAAGTCTGTTTGTTCTGGATTTATGGAGATCATAAATGCGCGGAATTAAGCGATGGAGTGACATACCTTCATCTGAAATCACCAGTGAAGATATTTTCTGGAGCCGCAGGAAATTTGTCCAGGCTGCAGGAATAGTTTCGGCGACATCACTGGTTCCTCCGGTCATCGGTGATGAAACAAACGAGATTCTACGCTACCAGGGTGAGGTTTCCTTTTCACAAGTCCCGCCCCTCTGGTTGACTCAGAAAATTGGCGTGGCCAGGCCGAGTGAATTCTCTACAAAGGAAGCGGTCACTCCCTATAATCACATTACTCAGCACAACAATTTTTATGAGTTTGGCTCGGATAAAGATGATCCTGCTGAAAAAGCCGTGAATTTCAATTCAGATCCATGGAGTGTGGAGGTTTCTGGTGAAGCGGAGGTTAGAGGCAGGATAGCCCTTGAGGATATTCTAAAGAACCATGATCTGGAAGAGCGCATCTACCGGTTGCGTTGTGTGGAGGCCTGGTCGATGGTCGTACCCTGGATAGGATTTCCTCTGGCTGATTTAGTCAAACGTCTCAAACCGACATCCAATGCCAGATATGTACGCTTTGAAACATTGTATGACCCAAAACAGATGCCGGGTCAGCGGTCGATGTTCACCTCCATTGACTACCCGTACGTCGAAGGGTTGAGGATTGATGAGGCGGTAAATGAATTGGCGTTTGTCGCGGTTGGTGTTTATGGGAGGAGCCTGCCGCCGCAAAATGGTGGGCCGCTGAGGCTGGTTGTTCCCTGGAAATACGGGTTTAAGAGCATTAAATCGATTGCCAGGATTTCATTTACCAGTAAGAGGCCAAAAACCACGTGGGAAAAGGCAAACTCGCGAGAGTACGGTTTTTATGCGAACGTGAACCCACTGGTTGATCATCCTCGCTGGAGTCAGGCGACCGAACGGCGGCTGCCGGGGTCGTTATTTGCGCCCAAAAGGACCGAAACTATCGCCTTCAACGGTTATGGCCCGCAAGTCGCCCACCTGTATGCAGATATGGACCTGAAACGGTATTACTAGGGAATTTCTCATCCTCTACTCAATATCTCTGCTTAATCTGAAGCCTGCGATTGCCGGGAACGATTTGGGATAAATGGCCTACGTCCGCGGCAAGGGTTTCCTGATGCTCAAGCGCTGGCTAAAACCCTTAACGTTTGTCCTCAGCCTCGCCCCGCTTTCCTGGTGCCTGTATCAGGTATTTCTGCTTTCTCAGGGGCAACCGCACCTGCTTGGTGCAGACCCAGGCAAATCGATTGTCGATTTTAATGGCCAGTGGGCTTTACGATTCCTGATTTTGACCCTGATGGTAACGCCCATCAAACAACTGTTCTCGCTTCCTCTGGTCGCGCAAGTAAGGCGTATGCTGGGGTTATTTGCCTTTTTCTATGCCACGATACATCTTGCGTCCTATGTTGTGTTCCTGCTTGAACTGCGGTTTAGCGATATCCTGGCGGATGTGATCAAACGTCCCTATATAACTGTTGGTATATCGGCCTTCTCGATGTTGACTCTCATGGCTGTCACATCTAACCGATGGATGATCAGTCGGCTCGGGGCCTGGTGGAAGAGGCTGCATAAACTAATTTATGTGATCTCTGTGCTGGTGATCGTGCACCTCACCTGGCTGACAAAAAGTGAATACCAGGAGGCGTTTTTATATGGGCTGGTTATAGCTGTCTTGCTCGTGATTCGTGTAGCTCGTTTGGGCTGGATCACTCGAAGGAATACTGTCGACGGGAAATAAAAAGTGGCCGGACTTACTATTCGTAAGTTCTCGTAGATATCGTGATTCAAGCCGTATAGAATGCGCCGCCTTGCCTGCTGGTTATGAACCATGCTGCAGACCTCGAAAATTCTTGAAAACCAACTATTATGCGGCTTTCAAGGATATCTGGAAATTGGCAATTTCTTTTCCAGGGGGCTTGTAAAAGGGCGCGTAGGGCGTATAATACGCTCCCTTGATTGAAGAGGTCAAGTCGGATCACCAGCCGTGATTCGAAGGCATCTGCCCCATATAGGGCAGGCCAACCAGAATTACCATTTCCACATATTCCTCGCTGAATAGATTTTGACTCAGCGTGGGGTTTTTTGCGCGAAATGATCTGGATAATGTTCTTTAACAATTTGGAAACAAACAATAGGTGTGGGTACTTGTCAGTTGAATGCGTTAAATATTCAACGACAAATACCAACAATTTATTGAGTTTGGTCACGGTTCGCCGTAGGTGAACGTGGCCAGCGGAAGACACTTCGTAAGTGGCTTGCCAATGGCAAACACGGACAGCCGCAAGGCAAGAAGCGTCGGAAGCTTACTTACTTACAATTAACGGTAATTTGCGTTGAGCCAGAATGTGGCTTGCCCTTTGGGCAAACACATTCAGCGACAGGTTTTTCAGCTTTGCTGACTCTTGTTTACAAGAAGACCGAGAGCTGAGTGGGATCTTCGGATCAGCATTCTGATACAAGATTTGCGAACTCAATTCGCAACTGTGAACCGAGTGAGCCTCAAAAGGGCGCAACAAGGGGACCAGGAAAACTTCAATATCAATTGAAGAGTTTGATCATGGCTCAGATTGAACGTTGGCGGCAGGCTTAATACATGCAAGTCGAACGGTAACAGCGGAGCTTGCTCCGGCTGACGAGTGGCGGACGGGTGAGTAACGCGTAGGAATCTACCCAGTAGCGGGGGACAGCCCGAGGAAACTCGGATTAATACCGCATACGCCCTACTCTTTTAAGAGATGGGGAAAGAGGGGGATCTTTTCGGAGACCTCTCACTATTGGAGGAGCCTGCGTTGGATTAGCTTGTTGGTGAGGTAAAAGCTCACCAAGGCGACGATCCATAGCTGGTCTGAGAGGACGATCAGCCACACTGGAACTGAGACACGGTCCAGACTCCTACGGGAGGCAGCAGTAGGGAATATTGTGCAATGGGGGAAACCCTGACACAGCCATGCCGCGTGTGTGAAGAAGGCCCTAGGGTTGTAAAGCACTTTCAGTTGTGAAGAATAAGCCAAGCCAATACTCTGGTTTAGTGACATTAGCAACAGAAGAAGTACCGGCTAACTCCGTGCCAGCAGCCGCGGTAATACGGAGGGTACAAACGTTAATCGGAATTACTGGGCGTAAAGCGCACGTAGGTGGTTTATTAAGTGGGATGTGAAAGCCCCGGGCTTAACCTGGGAATTGCATTCCAAACTGATGAACTAGAGTACGATAGAGGGGGGTAGAATTCAGAGTGTAGCGGTGAAATGCGTAGATATTCTGAGGAATACCGGTGGCGAAGGCGGCCCCCTGGATTGATACTGACACTGAGGTGCGAAAGCGTGGGGAGCAAACAGGATTAGATACCCTGGTAGTCCACGCCGTAAACGATGTCTACTAGCCGTTGGGAGGCTTGACCTTTTAGTGGCGCAGCTAACGCGATAAGTAGACCGCCTGGGGAGTACGGTCGCAAGATTAAAACTCAAATGAATTGACGGGGGCCCGCACAAGCGGTGGAGCATGTGGTTTAATTCGATGCAACGCGAAAAACCTTACCA
>Ga0187833_10002964_pt1 | contig 17663 bp, 12 predicted proteins | sample ETNtaG_37_FD_167968 | JGI IMG/M metagenome (GOLD analysis project Ga0187833, IMG submission 167968) | Marine microbial and viral communities from oxygen minimum zone, Eastern Pacific Ocean - ETNP2014_SV_400_PacBio MetaG (Illumina Assembly) | ecosystem: Environmental > Aquatic > Marine > Hypoxic...
TGTCATTGCTGACACAACTGTTCTCGAAATTATATTAACTGATTGCCCAACTAACACAACACTTAATTTACGTTCTTCATCTGTCATAAAAACAGGTGTAGTTGGTGTTCCTCCTGGAATACCACCCCCTGCTGCTAAAGTCATTCTACAAGCATCAGAATTATGAAGTGTAAAAGTATACCCCATAGCTGCATCCGATCCGTTTCTTGTATTTGGAGACACAGTTTGTGTAATTCCTGCCCCATTAAATGTAAATGATGGTGCTGGTAATTCAAGAATTGGCAGTTTAGTTGTATTCTTTGGTAAAGTTGTAAGTTTATACCTCATAATCTGATTTTCATCTGGACTTGCTTCTAATAAAGGCATATTTTCAATAACTTCTCCATAATAATTGGTCCCATTAGGATGGGTAACATCCCACAATGTATAATCAATTTCATCATCAGATAAAGCAAATTTTGTTATTTTGAATTCATTCTTTCCTCGTGCCAATAACTCTCGACCTTTTTTAGTTAAAATAGCATCTACAGTAATTGATGTGTTGTCAAGAAATCCCATTTTTTTCTCCTGTTTTTTTAAATTTAAATAATCCTCTGGAAATTATTCAAAAACTTGAAATATAACTACTCACATATAAATATAAAAGTTTTGAATTTTTCCACTTTATTCTACTCTCAATTTAGAATCACTTGGATCTTGTGATACTAATACCGTTGGTGATGTCAACGTCAATTCAACTACCTTCTCACCAAAAAGAGTTGTTTCATCAGTATTTTTACATCCCTCATAATATAATCTATTATATGAAATATTTTCTTCTACCCTTGTGTCATATGAACTTCTAAAATATGAAGAACTATAAGGCCAATTCATAGACTGACTAAAACTTGAACTAAAATATAATTCCATCTCATAATTAAAATCTGACAATCTTGAAGCAGAAATAAATGGTTGTACTGCTTCAACAAAAACATATTTTGGACCACCAAGTACAACTGATCCAGATTGATATTCTACCCAATCTCCATTTATTTCTCCAAATTTAACAAGAGTTGGTTGTTGTAAATAATCTGATGTATCAACGTTCCCGTCAGAATACTGTTGATATCCTCCAGGAATAATAAAATCTTCTATTTCAATAAGTGATGTATATGTATTTTCATTTCCTGTAAAAGTATATGTACTTGCAGTAAAATTAAGTGGAGCAGTATACTGATTATGATATCCAATAAGTGATATATCCTCATTTATTTCTATGGAAGCTGAATGTTTTGGCATTTCACCAGTTACTACTATGTCACCTATAACTATAGTTGATTCATAAGATAAATTTTCAAAGTACGGTGGATTTCCAATAATAACTTTTGGACGTTCAAGTATATTAGGTTCAACAACTACTCCAGTAAGTACATTTGCTCTAGCTGGAACTAATTTTTTTAACTGGCCAAATATTGAAAAATCGTAATTTTTAATAAGTCTCATATAATCCCAAAAATTATTTGGAGAAGTATATTTTTGCCAATAAGAATCTCTAACTAATCTTAACCTTTTATATGATAATTCCCACTTATCTCGTGGATCTCCAACAAAATTATAAAAATCGGCTCCACCAAGAGCCATTATAATATCTTCATTAATTACATCTGTTGGAGAAAAATATATTCCAATCTTATTTGAATCTAAAGGAGCAAAATCAAGATTACTTTTTTCTTTACGTTCTGTAGCACTTAAATGTATATACCCATCTGATCCTAATTCAATATAATTATTTTCAATTCTAATCTTATTAGAAGTTGGACGATTAGCTCCTATATTTGGCATTATTACTTTTAATTTATCCGCTACAGCAGCAAAGTGTGGTCTATTGCCCTCTGTATACCCAATAGCACTTCCAGATTGAATATAAGATTGGTCAGCACTTGTATCACCAATATCACCATCAAGGTCAAGATTTTTATTATCGTTAAATGAATATCTTAAAACCAAATCTGTATATGAAGCAGATATGTGATTACCATCATATGATTGTGGAGCCTCAACATGATTATCAAATGAAGATGTATTTAAAGTTGAATTCCAATATCTAAATTCCATCATATTCCCTGTAAACTGGGAGCCAAAATCGTCACTTGGTTTTCCACCTATATATGATGTCTCATCCCCCACATAAGCACTATTATAAGAACTTTCTGTTGTACCATCTATAGACATAGTAACAACCGAACTAAACATAATTTTTTCCATAGATTCATCATATTGTTTTGCAAATAATTGATATTCATTATCTATTCCAGTAGAATCACTACCTGTCATTCTTCTCATCATAACAGAAAAATATTTATCATTATAAACTGGTAATAACGAAGAACTTAATTCTTTATATCCACTAACTCCATTTAATAAAAACGATACATATCCGTAATTATCTGTTGAACCATTATCAGTCAATCTAATTGCCCAATCTGTTCCCGCCTGTACAAGAGTTTGGTTAGACCCAGTTGCAGTTTTAAATCTAAATTCAACTGTATCTGGTTTTCTATTACTACTAGTATCATCCACCCAAGTAGTTTCAATATATTGACCACCCTTAAGATCAAGTGCTTTCGTAAAATTTCTTAGTTGTAAATAAGATGGTGGTGCATCAGGTGGATCTGCTCCTCCAAATTCTTTTATTCTTAATATAGAAGTTGATATCCCAAAACAATTAAGAACTGCTTTCAGAGATCTAATTGTTCCTTTAGTTTTTAAAATAAAAGGTAAATTATTAATTAATCTATTTTGTATATCCTTAGCAATATCCCTATCTGATAATCCATGCGTGGTTACATCCCCAGAACCACTTACAATTTTACCAAGAGAATATTGAGATAAGGAAATAAGACTTTTACCATCTTCCATATGAAGTCCTAATGATTTAGCCACATCAAAAATTAAATCTTTAGATATTCCAATTGACATATCATCATCTCTATTATGAATATCTGGCATATGTTTTATGTAGCTCCAAATATTATCAAAATATTCTCCAAACATATCCAAAAAATTTAAAAATAAAGCATTACCATCATCACCAGCAACATGCATTGGAAGTTGATTTGACAACATATTTAAATTTTTCATATCATGGAAAGAAGCACTTTCAATTTGATTGTCATACCACTCTGTAACTTGTGATGAAGTTACTGGATACAAACTATATGGTTTACTTGAATTTGTTTTTGGCCAAGAATTATCAAAATATTCACCAACTGAACTACTAACATAAGACGAACTTTCAAAATACAAATATTTTTCATACCCCATAAAACTATTTATTGTTTGTCGTTTTTTAAGGTCCCAGCTAGCAACAATATCAGAAGAACCACTAACGGATGAAGAATAATAATTACTCTGGCTAGTATATAATTCAATATTTTCTAATTTAGATTTAAAATTTTCAATTCGTTTTTTAGCAGAACTAAAATTAATAAAACCATCGTAATTACTATAATCAACATTAAGATATGAACTTCCTACTGGATTACTTGCACTAAAAATTAAATTTTCTAAATCATCTGATACAGTTTGATCATCTGTTAATATTTCATCCCAAGTTTGATACTGAGTTTCTAAATCAGAAATTGGACTTTCAAGTTCAGTTGTATTTGGATCTCGTAATATTAAAGCACCAATATCCTCATCTACATAATCTATTAATAAAACTTTATCTTCGTGTTGTGGAATCTTTTCTTGTACAACATAAGCAGAAGTTTTTTCAGTAATTCCAGCTGGTAAAGGTTCATATAACTTATAAACTACCGAATACGGCCATTCCTTAAATTCACTATTATCTTGTTCTACATTTACAACAAGAGAAGTTTTATCGTTATCAAAATGTATATATGTATCTAAATCTTTTTTATCTTTTATTCTATAATCTAACTGCCATTTATCAAACGGATATTCCCAAGGTCCCCCTTCTCCCCAATCACCAGGATGCCTATTAGACCCCAAATCTCCTGCAATATGTCCTCGTAAAAGAGATTGGTCTTTCCATGTATCTTCCACTCTAACTTTAGTTTTATCTATAACATCACTCACAGTTGAAATAAATGGAGCGTAAGATGGAATATATTCTACATCATCAACTGTAATAGTAAGTTCTGCTTCTGTTTCTAACCCATTATTATCAATTGCAGTACAGGTAGCGGTATAATTTCCTTCAACTTCATAAAGATGTGACATTGTATACGTTCCACTTGAACTATAAACTTGAATTTCGTCATTTCCTTCCCACACATCCTGTTCTTCAGTTTTCCCATCTCCAAAATCCCACTCTAAAAGTTTAACAACCCCATCATTATCTGATGCGTCTATTGTAAATTCAATGGGAGTTTCCTTATCAGTTCTCCTATTATCAACCGACAAAGTTATTGTAGGTGGATCATTTGGATATACAACAACTTCTCGTGCTCTAACAAGTGAAGTTCCATTTGAATAATTAATAGAAACTGTTACAGTATAAGTACCTGCTTCATTATAAACATGGTTTGTAGCATATTCATCAACTACAGTACCATCTCCAAAATCCCACGAAACTGAATCAATTAATGGCTCAACAATTACATTTATAGCACCAGCTTTTCTCGTACCATCATTGTATACAGTAACACAACTAACTGAATAAGCTCCAGGTTCTTCAAAAGCATGATCTACATTTGGTTCTTCTGGAGTACTTTCAATAGTATCACCATCTCCGAAGTCCCAAATATATTTTGTAATAAAAGCTGGAGATGGAATGCCTACAAATTGTTTTCCATATTCAGTGTCTCTGTGTGCCCACTCATAATCAGATCCTGTCCAAACCCAAGCTTTCTCTGGACTTAAATTTCCTATAAAAATATCAGGATTTAAACTTGGTATCCAACCCTCAGGTGGATTTGTAGGTTCATCTTCATCCGCATTATACGAACCTCCACTTCCAAAATTAAGTTGACTATTATTTAAAAAATTACTCCACCAACTCATTAATGGTATTTTAGTAGAATTAAATCCACCCCAATTTACTGATTTTTTATTTTGTTTTTTCTTCATAATTTTAATCAAATGGGTTCCACGGGCTATTTATATCAATATAAACAGTTTTTGTTGTTACAGTTCCACCCGCATTGGTTATTTTACATGAATAATTTCCTTCATCACTATATCTAGAATTATTAATTCTTAAAGTTGGAGTATTTGAACCATATCTTCCACCATTAGGTAATTTAGATCCTCCCCTATACCACGCATAAGATAATCCAACTCCTGTAACTCTAAGTCCATGTATAGAAAAACTTCTTCCTGGTCTTACTCGTGTAGTACTTCGAGAAGGTTGACTAGTAATAGTTGGCGGATATGTAATATCAACACTAAACGGTGAACTGACTGTATAAACATCTTTAGTTATTGGATGTTGTCCAATTCTTAAAAGCTCCAATCGTATTCTATAATCATTTCTATTTGGAAAATTATTTTTATCTGTAATTTTTATCCCCGTATCATATCTACCTGTATTTGGATATTCATCATCAATAACTTTCCATTTATTCAATTTCCCATTCCATAACAATATTTTAACATATCCAGATTCATTTTCATCATTCCCTTTAGGAATAAAATCAGACTTCCAAACAGGAATAACAGTATCTCCTTGATCATATAATTTTCCATTTATTGGATTAGTAACTTTAAACCCAGTAGAATAATCTGGTGGAGGTGGTGGTTTTGGTGGTGCCCAAGGAAGAACACCACTTGTTGTTACCCATCCACGAGTTTCTTCCACAGTATGAACTGGAGGTATACCTTCTGTTACTTCAGTTGGTAAACTTGATTCATCTTCTACAAACATTGGAATAACATTCCTATCCTCATGAACTACAAATGCATTATTAATAATAACTGTCCCCCCTACCATTTGTTCAGTAAATCCAGGATCAACTTCTGGTTTTTTAGTAACTCTTAATACCGTTTCACCTTCATCTGATGTAATAAATTGAATCTTACCATACTCATCTTCTTTAACTGGAGTATGACTTAAATGTGTTTCAGGGAGCAATGAAAAATCTTTTTTATATTTATCAGAAATAATATCATATGGAGCTAATCTAACTTCTTTCCTATCTGGAGATATCTTATGAATCCAATACCCATAATCTTTAATAACTAATTCCTCTCCAATTTCACCATTTTCTTTATCTTCTTCACTTCCAGCATAAATTTTTCCATCTTCATCAACCCAATAAGATTCATTATAAATTTCCCCATATTCATCAGGATTAATTTTCATTAAAACTACTTCATCTGAACCAGCAAGTCGTCTAAAAAAATTATATTTAACATTATATCTTCCTTTATTATAACCAAGTTTTCTTAAATCTGCTCCAGGATTTAATCTTAACCCACTCGAATCAAGTTGTAAATCTTCATACTCAACAATTTTCTTTTCAATATAAGTTCCATCAACATCATAAACCCACACTTCGACAAAATCAGTTTCTTCCCCAAATGTAGGCCATTGGTAACCAGAATCCCCAACCTCATGATAAGTTCCTAATCTTAATAATTTTTGATCTTCTTTATTTAATCCTTGTATCATATCTTATCTCTTTATGAAGAAGTAACTACCCACTTCGATTCTAAAGCTCCTATATTTACAGTTACTACTTGTTCTCCCCCTCCTACTGTTTTTGATTTTCTATCTCGTCCTCTCCACCAACGCCTTTGTCTCCTACTCCAATAACCTTCTGATCTAACTGGTTCTGGAGCAAAACATTTTAAACTTATCATATCTCCGTTACTAACTTCATCCTCACCTGATTGCCACCTACCTCCATTTATATTATATTTAGCTCCAGGTTTAATATAATGTCTACCAGCATCACTATTATGAGCAGTTCCAGTTGATGAAATTGAAATTTTAATTGGTCTATTTATCCCAGTAATCATTACAGGATCACTGGTAACTTCTTTTGTTAAAGTAGTTGAAGTTAACGGGGTAGGATTAAAAATTATAGGATTTGGTATTACATCAGATATTTCTCCTGGAGATTCTACTGTTAATGTATCCCTTATTACTGGTGTTTCTGCTGCTGTCCCCCAAAGTGTAGCTGCCCATTCTGGATCTATTGTTGCTGCAGTAAATTCTATGGGGACTCCAACCTTATAAATTGTAGTATCATCAAAAGACAGTTCAACTCCTGGATCAATTAGTTCTTCTTCTATAACTGCACCTAAGCGGGGAGAAATCACTTCAACTGCAGGTTCACCTTCTTTTATTATCTTATGAATTTTATCAATGACTTTAGGACGCTTAACAATTTTTTCTGGTATACCTGGAGAACTCTGGCCTGGCCCGACTTCTCTTAACATTTTAAGAATTGTAGTATTTTTACTACCACCCCATTCTATTTTAATATTTTTTTTCATTTTATTCATCTTCTTCTTCAGTTGCTAATGCCTCGGTAAGTCTTACCAAATCAAATGATATTGCTTCCAATCTCGCTGGTTCTCCAGGTTCCCCAAATCGAGTCGAATCTGGCAACCCAAGTATCGTAGGACTTATTACCCATTCAGACCAAGTATTTCCACCATATAATTTATTAAACATACCTCGGTATGAAATTTCAAAATCTTGAGGAGCACCTTCAGTTCTAGCTTGAAATGCAGATATGTATCTATTTAATCCTATGTATCCTGCAGGTTCTCCATCTTTAACCCAATCCTGCCACCCAAGGTCTATACTATAAACTCTATATTCAATGGTTGCACCAGGACATTTCCTTAACCGCATCCTCAATCCTTCAATTCCAGTTTCTGGATTACCAGCCTGTGCAATTCCCCCATCACCAAACCAACGATTTGGCTCCGAAGGCCCCCCTGGACCCATCCAATCATCATCAGAAACACCCTTTATTTGAAACTGTATTGAAGGTTCAAGTGGAGTTTGTATTACTCCAGTAATTAATGGTTCTGCAGCATTTACTGAAAAGGTAACAGGTTCATCTTGTAATTGATGTTGAGTTGCAAGAGTTTGTCCTGAAGGAGCTGAAAGTATTGATATCAATACCTCATTATTACCATTAACTCCTGTTGGAACTGAACCTGCTTTTGGTGGAGCTGGAGGATCTTCTATAATATCCTCAACTATAGGACCTCCATTTATAGAAAAAACTTCAGATATATCTTCAATCTGTACACCACGGTCTGGTAAAACTGGACCATTACTTCCTATTCTTATAACTCTAGCTCTAAGTTTATAATCACTTCTTTCTGGATAATCACTTGGTAATAATATTCCACCACTCAATGCACCATCATTATGAGTACCTTTATTTCGTACAATCCATTCTTGTAAATCTTGTCTCCAAATAGAAAGTTCAACATATGCAGTTGTTGAACTATCAACTCCAGTAGGAAGTCTGTTAGTTGACCATTTTGGTACTATTCGTTGTCCTACATTATATGTTTCTCCTCCAACTGGAGCCCTAAGTGAGATAGTCGGTAATGTTGCCATTTATTAATCCTTTGATGTCCATTCTATTGGTTCTGACCAAACTTCAGCTCCAGAATTCCAAACTTTACAAACATAAGTTCCAATAGAATCTGATTTTGCATTTAATTTTTCAAATTTAGGCTTAGTAGCTCCTTCGATTTCAATTTCATTATGATACCATTGATAACTTGGTGTTTGTCCACTAACCCTAATTTCACATATTATATGTCCACCTTCAGCTGAATTTGGATAAAATTCTGGACTTTCAGAATCAACTACAACATCATAAGATTCTAACCATTCTGCCCAACAATCCATTGGTTGTGAAAGTATTGTTAAAGCGAATTCTTCGTCTATAGTAGCTTCTAATTCAGCAACAATAGATTCATACTCTGTCCTAATATCAGCTTCAGTTTCTATCTTAGTATTTTGTATCGATACAGCAACTGCTTGGTCTCTTTCCTGTTTCGCTTCCAATAAAGATTGATTTAAAGTTAAATCTGCTTCCCTTTGTGATTCAGTAACTGCTTCTGAAACAGATTGATCTATAGCTGCTATATGTTCTTGTCGTGTTAAAACTCCACTTAAAACTTCTCCTGTTTCTGGATCTACCACAACTACATTCTTAAATATATTATCTATAACCTTATCAAATTTGTCATCCTTAGTGTGTTCTTCAGACATTTTATTAATTGTAATGTATTGATTTGGATGATCAAGAGCATCTCCTGTATTACGATCCTCAAATGAAAGTACAACTCCATTTTCATCTCTTAAAGTTGGAGCTACATTTGGATCACCAGATCCAGAAATATTTAAATTAGTTATAGCTTCTTGTAATAAAAGTTCATATTCCCTTGCATCTGCATCATTCATGCTTGTCCAAGCTTCATTATCTTTTAATTCTTTTAAAGTATACGGCATAATTTATCTTGAAACTTTAAATGTCCAATTTTCATCAAAATATTGAACGGTTTCACCAGCAGTTCCACTACCACTAACTACTTTAAAAAGTACCCGATAAAATCTTTCGGACTGTAATCCGTTCATCCACAAATTGAAATAATTTCCTGTTGAATCACAACTTACCTTTGAACCATTACCAAATGGAATAATAACATCTTCCGTATGTGCATCTCTAATAGAATAATATGTACTACCACTTGGTAAAGTCTTTACTGTTAAATAATCTGATGTGGTGGAAAATGTTTTAACTGGATATCTTTCTCTACCAACTACCCTAAACTTTGTCTTTGAAGTTTCTTGATACTCTGGTCTAACCCCTTTCATATAAAGAATCATATCTTCAACATCAGTATTAGAAAGTGCAGATAAAGACCCCGTTGTCCAAGTAGAATCATCCCATTCAACTTCTAATTTTGGTTGAAAAACAGTATGTGTTTCTCTTGAAAAGAATTTAAAATTTCCATAATGAATCGTATTACCTTCTTCAAGATTAGTATTTGTATTTCCCATACTACCACTTCTTTTTAACATAAATCCTTCATTTGGAATTGTACTATCTACCCATTTATTAACAATATCAGTTACATCCATTCTCAAATCTGCAGACTCGTGTGTAAAAGATTGTGATGCTTCATATCCAGCTCCACTATACCAAGTTCCACCCCCAAGAGGAGTGGATATAGTTGTATTAGTTCCACCTTCTAATGTCAAAACACTACTAAAAGTCTCCCCTGAACCACTATCTACTGAAATACCATTTCCATCAGTTCCTGCATTAGATGCGGATAAAATTAAAGCTGTAGTTCCATCCACCGCAGTTACACCAATTGATTTTGCATTAATCTCAGCAACTACTTGATCTAAATACTCAGCTGAGTCAGACCCAGTATTATGATAAAATATTGGGCTACTATCTTCTGGAATACCATCAGCTGGATCTGCTGTTATAAATCTATACTCAGTCGAATCAACTGTTATTTGAAGTTCATCCTCTGCTACTGTACCAAAGGTTCCAGTTATTGTTAATGAACCAGATGCATAAGTATTTCCTACAGAAGTAATAATACTTCCTGTCCAAGCAGTTGCGGCATCATCATTATCTCTGTATGTCCAACTTGCTCCTTCCGCAACTACTGGATTAGAATCACTCCTTCCTGATCCCATATCCCAACTTTGACTAACTGGATATCCATATAAGGTTTGTTCTATGTTTAATGCTTCTGAACCCGCGTCGTATAAATTAAGATAATATTTTGGATTAGTTATAGTTTCATTAGATACCGAAGAAGAAATATCTGTTAAATCAAATTTAATTAGTGCTCTAGAAACTGTAATTATTTCTTCTAAACTACTACCTATTTTTTGTATTTCAAGAATTTCATCTAATCCACTATTCATACTTGCACTTGATTCGTATAATGTTGTATCTTTGGTTGCATATTCAAAATAATACATTAGCTCTCTCCTCCTGTACTATCTCCTTTAACCCTGCCTTCAATATCTTGATTTGGAAATTTAAGTTCAAATATAGCTGGATCAACAGAGGGATAAATTACTCCGTTTTTTGTAGATGATTGTATATTAAAAATATTTCCTGAATACCCATCAACTTGTTTATATTTATTATATACAACTACTGGCAAACTGTTTGGATTATTAGCTTCTGGAGGAACAACCGCGGCCACTCCTTCAGCAAAAGAAATTTGTTGTGCTAAATCTACAAGAACAATAGGCTGATTAATTTGCCACCTATCAATGGCGAAAAATTGTTTTACTTTATTAATACATCTTAAAATTACTTCTTGTTTATTATATCCAGACTTCGTAATAATTGTAAATTTAACCCCAATATTAATAACCCAAGCATCTTTAATATTAACAGCATCAGTAATCAATCTATATTGTCCAAGATATGTTTTAACATTTTCCTTTACTGCCTGATTTACAGTAACTATCTGTTTGGATGGTGTGTACCCTAAAACATACATATTTAATGCTAATGGATTTGCTGTTTCTATTGGTGGAGTTGAAGGGCCAGATGGAATATCATCCTCATTAATAAGACTTGGATCTATTGAAAAAACTCCAGGACTAACTTGTGTCTGCATTCCACCTTCAAGTTGAGTATCTTGAACAATATATACTTTAGCAACATTACCATATTTTGGAGGCAAAGAATAAACACGAATTATATAATCTTCTTTTGTAACACATCTATTTTGACTTTGAAAATGTTTAAGTGCATTATTCTTAACTTCTTGAATTGTCTCTTCTCCACCACCACCACTTGTTGGTTCTGGATTAATTACTGCTACAGAGTTTTTACTCTCCTGAACTAAAGTCGCATTTAGTGACTGAGGAACTTCTCCATAAACAACATTGCCAAAATTAATTATACTTCCTGCAGCTGCATTATCATTAATACTACCACCATATGAATATTGAACTGTTAATGTTGTATTAGAAGGAGCTAATCCATATGTTCTTGTATTTAAAAAATTTGTAGGATCAAAAGAACTATCTAACCTAGTAGCACCACCTGTTAAAATATCAGCGTTTACATTTCCAGGACTTGGGATTATTTCTTCATCTGAATTATCTGAAACTCCAGCTCCAAATCTCATTTCACTCCTACCATCTGGACGAATAAAAGTTGTAAATCTATATGGAGTCTTTAATAATTTTAATAAATACGGAGCTGTCTCATTAAATTGAAATAGTTCTGGATCATTGGTTGATGTATTTTCCACTTCTTCAAAAACTGTATCTTGTGCTAAAAATGGAACTTCTTTCCAAATATTTCCATCACTATCTGTAACACTTAAAATCTCTATAATATTAACATTAGATAAAGTTACCTTATTATATTTAACTGCAGAACTAAAATCAAAAGTTTCTGTTGATGTTTCTCCACTTTTTACTTGTATTGATTTTTTAAGTAAATATTTACTTGGAGTTCCTCCGTTATCTACTTCAAAAATAGTTACATCTGTTTGATCAAATGAACCTGAACTTTTAAAATTACAGTTATCAACACTTCTATATTCAGTACCAGTGGTTGATTTAACAACAAGTCCTTCTAAAAGATTTAACGCATATCTCATATCAGGAGCGACCGATTCTCCACTTCCACTTGATGGTACAGTTTGAAACACATCTAATTTACCGACAGATGGACTGCTAAGTCTAGGTCTGTATCCATAACCTTGTGCCATTTCAAATACAGTTTTTCTTTCCTCTGCATACGCTAATAAAGATTCTTTAAATTGTTCATCTATGTAATAAGATAAAACATCTCCAACATATGATGCCATTTCAATAAACATCATACCTGGTGATGCTTCATTAAAATCATTATATGTGTTAGGATAATAAATTTTTGTAAATTCAATTAATTGATTTCTAAATGATGCAAAATCCTTATTTAAATATTTTACTTCTTTTACTACATCTGCACTCTGGTTATACGCCATTTCCAATTCCCCTTTTATTTACTGTTCATCTTCATTTCCATATACTAATTCCCCCCTTGAAGAATCAAAATTCAAAGTTAAATTACTATAATCGCCTGGATTTACCGCAAGACTAAATTCAAGTTCAATATTAACTATATTATCTACAAAACTAATATCTAATTTTGATATTGTAACGTGTGGCATCCAAGTACCCATAGCCTCATTAATAGAAGTTGATATTGCATCTTCCCAAGTTCCCTCGTCCGCCATAGGTTCAAATACTGATTGGTGTAGTAATGATCCAAAAGTTGGTTGTCCAACTCTTTCTCCTGGAACAGTTAATAACAAATTTTTAATATTGTGTCTAGTTTGTTCAAGTACTGTTTGAGTTTGTTTAAAAAATCCACCATTATGTCTACCTAATGGAAAACTAAGTCCTATCCAAGTATTTGGATCTAAGTTTTTTTCTCTAATACCAGCCATTTATCTTCCTCACTTTTATTTGTCAAATTTTTTCATTAAAGAACTATAATCTTTTGTTAACGCGTCTGTTACATAATCAGGAACATCATCGACATTTACACCTCGTGACTTTATAGATTCTACTGCTCCTATATCTCGCTTATCTTGATCTGATTTTCCATGTACCGCCAACTCATCTACTCTAGAAGTATCATATGTTCCACCACCCATAGTTGGATATGATTCTTGGCCATTTCCTTGTGGAAGCCCACCAACAGTTTCATTTAATACCTTATTTAGAACTTTATTTTCTGTATAGTTTTTATACTCTACTTTAGTTTTCTTTTTTGATTTAGTCACAACTGGTTCCGAAACTAACTCGGTAAGTGAAGATAAGTTTTCTTCTTTAATAAATATCTCATTTAATTGTTTTTTCACTTCTTTACTAACCAGCGATTCTATTATTTTTGTCAATTCACTTCTTTTCATTTTATTACCTCTTTATCTATTAAAAAAATTTAAACCTCTATCAACTAACCAACTTGGTTTTTTACCTTGCCAAACTACCTTCCCCTTTACAGAAAAAGAATGTGGTTTTCTTACATTTTTAAATTTTGGAACAACCTCATGTCCTGTAGCAATACCTCTTCCAGTAGTAACTACTCTCCCAGCTCCTGCAGCACTCCACGAAGTTCCAACACTTTTAACAACAACTGGACCAGACCATTTAATTTTTGGTGAAGATCCAAGTTCTACACTTTCTATACTAACCAATCCTTCTGCCACACCTTTAACTTCTGCTTCTAATACAAATTTACCAATAGCTTCAGATATAAGTCTAGATATTTTTTTATTCTTTTTAGACATATCTACACGCATTTTACCCTTTATTTTTTTTGGTATTTGAGAATCAAAAGCTTTTTTAATATCAATTGATAATTTCCTTACAGTATTTTCATTTATTGCCATTACTACCCCTCTACAGTTTAAGTAACACTATCTATAGCTTCAGTTAAACTACCTGGAATCTTTTCCAATGTAGTTCCAAATCTTTTTTCATTTACATATGTAGTTTTTTCATTATCCTCTAAATTTTTAAATCCAGTATACATAAAAGTTCCTGGAACTGCAAGTTCTTCGGATGAATCTCCATCAAAAAACAATACATTGACCGAAGCCTTTCCAGCTATTTCAACAACATCATCTGTAAAAAGATAAAGTGATCCACCAGATGGTATTGGTATAGTTCCTTCTCCAAAATAAGCTGGTTTACGTTTTAATGTTTCACCCTTAGTACCTTCTGGAGCAAAATCTGGTCCTATTTGACCTGGTGAACTTCTTTTAACAAGTACATCAAAAAGACTTCCTGTAGTCATCGAAATTACTCCACATGGAGGTTCATATCCAATATTTTCAACTCGTTCCCAATTATAACTTAAATCAGAATCAAATGGTAACTTCATTTGTATCTTTGTTCCATATAAAATAGGTGGTGGAGCCTTTAATTCTTCCATTATTTTATCAAATTTGGGTTTTAAATAATCTTTAATTTTATCGTCTAATTCTTCACACTCTTCTTTAACATTCTTAGCTGCAGCTTTTAGAATATCTGGTAACGGATCTAATTTTTCTTTAACATAATCTACTGCATTATTTGCTAGTGTAGACACGCCAATAGTAGGTGCAAATGGTTGTGGTATCATAATACCCTTTTGTATAAGGCCCAATATTTTTAAAAGAGACATAATTGCATTAAATACAGCTATTAATAATTTCAAAATTGATATTGCTAATAAAATTTTTCCTATCAATTCAAGTAACCAAATTAATTTTTCCTTTACCCACCCTGGCAAATCAACTTTTAAATTTTCAGCTTCATCCAACTTCTCTTCTATTTCTCTAATTTTTTCTCTAATCGGTTCCAACATTGCCATAAGTTCTGCAATTTTTGATTGAATATATTCTGGCAAATTAAATGAAAGTAACCAATCAAGAAAACGTTGTGGATCATACTCTTCAATATCACCATCAGATTGCATCTTAAATATTTTTGCTTGTTCTTCTTCTATTCCAGCATTAAGTTGATCAATAAGTGACTGTATTGGATGAATAGTATCTTCTATTGCTGCAGAAATCTCTTCAAGTGGTATTTCTGCTACTTCTTCAATAACACCTAATACCCACGATCCTCCCATTAAAATACACTCTCGTTCAGTTAACATAAGAGTTTCACCAGAAGGTAAAGAACATACTCCCATTTCATCAGATGGGCCTGTGGTCATTGGTTGTTCAGATCTAGAAGTTAAATCACCATCTTCTAATCTGCGTTTTTCTTGTAATTCTTGAAGTTCGTCTTGTCGTTCTTTATTTATTGGCATTAGAATTATCCTTGAGTCGTATCTGGTATTTCATATCCCTTAGTATGAATTTCTACTATATTATCCCAGTCTGTATTATCCCATAAATCGTCTAAGTTTGATCCTTCATTTACTACTGGAACTTCTGGATCCATAGCTTTTTTCTTATTTGGAGATACTGACTTCGGAGACATAAATACTACATCACTTAAACATTTTGAATCTAATGGATATCCTTGTAAAGTAGTTCTCTTTGCAGCTGGGAAGTGTCCCTGTAAATCTGTAATTGTCTTCTCTATAGCTCTTTTTACATTTTTTGCTGATCCTACCAACGGATCTGGCTCTCCTTCTTTCACTTGAGGAGCTTCAACCGTCATATTCATATGTTTCCACAAAGCTTTTAAAACTTCCGTCAATGTCATTACAGTTGCTTTTCCAAGTAATGCTTGTTCATAAGCAATCATTCCTGAAGCTTTAGCTCCTGGTGCTGAAAGTCCTAATTCTATTCTATTACTATTTAAAAGTATTCTTTGTTCTGCATCTACTACAAATTTTCTAGGTGTATTAAAATACATACCACCACCACTAAATCCATATATCTTATCATATTTAGAATTAAAAGTTATTCCACCAGAATTAAGTATTATTTGTTTACCTTTCCATGTTGGTACTGGTAATCCAAGTATTGAAAGTGATTTCCCATACCATATATCACTATCCCACAATGCAGCTGGAGTTAGATTTATATCCTCATTTGTGGTCATCCACATAGAAGATCCATCAAAATTTATATTCTCTTTACATGGTAAATTATAATTATCCACTAGTGGTTTCATTCTTCCAAGAGCCCTCTTACCAAACATTTGTAAATCTGTTAATTGTCCAGCTCTTATTTTAATATTAGGAGAATATTTATATTTTCTTTTATTTTCTGTAGTATTACCTTTAACTATATTACTACTAAATCTAATTGTATTACCAAATCTTCCCTGTATGGATAAATCTCCTTCTTCTGGAGTAAGTTGTCTAATTCTATGGAAATAATTATAAAAATTCTTACCAAGTTTTTGTATAAAAAGTCTATCTTCAGGTTCATTAGGATCATCAAGTTTAGAAAATCCTTTAAATAATGTACTTAAACCTGGCACAACACTTTGATTTACTGAATTACGAATATTTACTTTTTGAGTATAATAAGATCTAGCCAAATAATTTGCAACAATAACATACTCATGTACCAATGGATATTGTTTTATATTTGAATCTAATGGAAAAATCCATTCTAATTCTTCAACTTTAACATCTTGTTGACTATAAACCAATCTTGCTTTAACAGCTCCCAAATAACTAAAATCTGGAGTTTTACCATCATTTAATACAAGATTATTATCTATAAAATCTTGTAAATCTAAAATAACCCGTTCTACCTCAGCTATTTCTAATTCATAAAATTCCTGTCTATCTTCAGATTGTTTAATTAAACTATATATGAAAGGAACTTTTTTAATTCCACCTTCAAATTTACTAAAAACATTTTTAGCAGATTTAGTCCACCATGCCATTTTAATTTTCCTTAACTTCGGTAATGTCTTTATTTATTTCATCTGATTTTTTTTGAATATCAACAACTACATCATCTATACTTTTAAGTAGTTGTTCTTTTTCACTATCCGATAATCCAAATTCTGAATCTGAACCACCTCTTGTTTCAGCAGCAATTAGTCGTTGTACAACAGTTGCCAGTTTGACAAGTTGTTCATCATTCTTTACATTTATTTCCAAATACTCTTTTATCATAGGAATTAACTGTATAGCCATATCCCCATCCTTAATAAATCCAGCAACTTCTTTTACTAATACTTCAAGTTGTTTTTTATTATGAACGGAATTATCATATATGTCTTTAAATAA
>Ga0187833_10002968_pt1 | contig 17654 bp, 16 predicted proteins | sample ETNtaG_37_FD_167968 | JGI IMG/M metagenome (GOLD analysis project Ga0187833, IMG submission 167968) | Marine microbial and viral communities from oxygen minimum zone, Eastern Pacific Ocean - ETNP2014_SV_400_PacBio MetaG (Illumina Assembly) | ecosystem: Environmental > Aquatic > Marine > Hypoxic...
GCTGGCATTAATGAAGGAGACACTGTTATAATTAAAAAAACAAACCAAGCTGATAATGGACAAATCATTGTTGCTTTAATCGATGATAATGAAGCAATGCTAAAAAGAATAAGACGAAAAGGTAATTCGGTTGCTCTTGAAAGTGCAAACAAAAATTACGAAACCAAGATATTTGGGCCTGATAGAGTCAAGGTTCAAGGTGTTTTAGTATCTTTATATAGATATTTCTAAAAAATTGTCTAATAATATATAATGTCAAAAGTAGCAACTAGATTTGCTCCTTCGCCAACAGGACCTCTACACATTGGCGGTGTTAGAACTGCCTTATTTAACTGGTTGTTCTCTAAAAACCAAAAAGGTTTTTTTTATCTAAGGATTGAAGATACAGATAAAAAAAGATCAAGAGATGAATATAAAAGTCAAATTATTCAATCATTAAAATGGATCGGCATTGAACATGATGATAAAGAATATATTCAATCGGAAAAAATTAATGAACATAAAAAAATTTCAGACGAACTTTTAAAAAAAAACTTTGCTTATAGATGCTATTGTTCAGAAGAAGAGATTAGTGAACAAAAAAATAATGCCAAGAAAAAAGGAATACCCTTTGTATATAATAGAAAGTGTAGAGAACCAAAAAATTTATCAATTCCCACTAACTTAGATCCTGTCATAAGATTTAAAAGCAAAATAAGTGGAAATAGTATTATTAAAGATTTAGTCCAAGGAGAAATCAATATTTCAAATTCAATAATTGAAGATTTTATAATTCTTAGACAAGACGGTTCTCCCACTTATCAGTTATCAGCTACCGTAGATGATCATTTAATGAATATTACCCATGTTATTAGAGGAGATGATCACAAAATTAATACATTTAAACAAAAACAAATTTATGATGCTATGAAATGGGAAGTGCCATATTTTGCTCATATACCCTTAATTTACAGCAATGAAGGAAAAAAATTATCAAAAAGAGACAAGGCTTCTACAATAGATGATTATATAAAAATTGGAATTTTATCAGATGCTTTAAGAAATTATTTATTAAGACTTGGCTGGTCTTTTAAAGATAAAGAAATATTTACTTTAGATGAAAGCATTGAACATTTTAGTTTATCTAGTGTAGGAAAATCACCATCAAAACTAGACATGAGCCGTATTTTATCAATGAATGAAACATATATTAAAAATATGAGCGAAGATAAGTTATATTCAAACCTTACAAGTTACTGCGAAATATACTTAAAAAAGATTGATAATAAATTTGACGATTCACTAAAAAAATCATTACGTTTCCTCAAAAATAAAGCCAAAACATTAGCTGATATATATAATAATGCCCAATACATAATTAACGATCAAATTAATATCTTACCAGAAGATAGAAAGCTTTTAGACAATTTATCAAAAAAAATTGTAAATGATTTTTTAAAAGAATTTGAAAATTTATCAAATTTAAGTAAAGAAAATTTGGAGAAAATAATTAAAGAATTGATTAATAAACACAAAACAAACTTTAAAGGAGTAGGACAGCCTTTAAGAATTGCTTTAACTGGCTCTAAATTTGGACCTGGAATTTATGATATCATTCTGTCTCTTGACAAGAATGATACCATAAAAAGATTAAAGGTTATTAATTAGAACAGAACTTGCTAGTTCGGAAGATTTATCAGTTTTGAAATCTTTAATTATTTCTTTAAACAAATTAATTTGATTTGTTGAAAGATCGGGGTTAGTTAAAAATTCATCAACTTTATCAAATATATTTTTAGCATTACATTTTTCTTGTAAAAGCTCCGGTATAATTTCTTTACCAGCAGCTATATTAATAATATTTGCAAATTTAACTTTAACTAACATTTTTATAATAAAAAAATTTAAGAAATTCATTTTATAAATTATTATAGATGGAACTTTAGCTTCACAAATTTCTAGAGAAACAGTTCCAGATTTAGCAACAGCAAAAATAGATCTTTTAAGAATATAAGATTTTATTTTTTCATCACTTATAACATCGCAGTTTTTAAGATCTTCTTTTGACATTTGATTTTTGAGTGTTTGTCTATATTCATTTATTGTGTGAAAAATAAAATATATGTCACTGTATTTCTCTTTCATCAATTTTATAAATTTAAGTAAAATAGGTGTTAAAACATTAATTTCTGAAGAACGACTACCAGAAAAAATAGAAATAATTCTTTTATCTTCAGCAATTATATTGCTAATATCGATTTTAATTTTTTTATCATCTTCTAACAAAGGATGTCCAACAAATGTACAGTTGACATTTTCTTTTTCAAAATATTGTTTTTCAAAAGGAAATAATAATAAAATATGATCAATAAATTTTTTTAATTTTTTTACTCTATATTTTCTCCAAATCCAGACCTGCGGAGCCACATAATGAATAGTTTTGATCTCTGATTTTAATTTTTTAACTCTTTCAGCTACCCTTAAAGTAAAATCAGGACTATCAACAGTAAATAAAATATCAGGATTAAATTCTATTATATTATCAACTGTTTCATTAATTTTTCTTTTAATTTTAAATACATTTAACAACACTTTTGTAAATCCAAAATAAGTAATCTCTTTTAAATTATAAAGGGATTTTATTCTTAAAGCTTTTAGGTTTTCGCCACCAACGGACAAATATTCAATGTCAGATTTAGAATTTTTTAGTTTTGATATAACCTTTGAAGCTAATTTATCTCCTGAAGGTTCTCCTGTTAAAACAAATATTTTTTTCATTTTGCTATGAGAAACATTTTATTTTTGTTGGCAAAGCTAATGCATTTATTTCTTTCTAGAAAAACATTTTGTTTTGCTTTTAAAACTATTCCTTTAAGACCAGCAGCTTTACATTGAATTAGAGTCTTTAATCCAACCGTTGGTAAATCAATTCTTAGATCTTGTTTTTTCTTGGGAAACTTAGCTAAAACTCCTTTGTATCTTTGTGTTTTAGTTCTACTTCTTTTTAACATTCTTTCAGTACCACCCTTTCCTTCAATCGCAACAACTTTGTTATTTCTAACTATAGTTCCTTGGCTAAAAGCATATTTGTCTAGTTTGCTTAACGTTGATATCGCTTTTTTAATATCAAGATCATCTTCTTTATTAGGTTTAATATTAGAATAAGTTCCTTTTTTAAGTGTAAGTTCAGGATTATAAGTTAAAGAACTTATAGTATTTATTCTTTCCTGCTTTAATATTTTAATTATTTCTCTTAAAATTGCTACATCGCCCAGTTTTGAGCTTTTGATAATTCTTGGGATATAATAAATTCCTTTTAAATCTAATTTAAGTTTTGAAAAATTTGGTTTTATCACCTTGCCAGCAAACAAAACTTTTTTGCATCTGTTTTCTTTAAGTATTTTAATTATCTTTCCAAATTGACCAATTGAAACACTATTAAATTGTTTATTTTTTTTGAATTTTTTACTCTTTGTTAAATCGATAATTAAATATTTTAACTTTCTTTTTTTTATTCTTCTTAAAATTAGATTTGGAAAATTTGTTTCTCCAAATATTAAACCAATCATCTTACTCTTTAGAAAATGGTGTGCAAATAGATCTTTTTTTATCTTTGGTAATAAAATTAATTACTTCTTTCACAAGTGGGTTTTCTTTAAATTCACCATTTAATTTTTCTAAATTTTCATTAAGGTTTTTAGTTAAAAAAATTTCTTTATATGCTTCTGTAAGACCCAAGATATCCTTATTGTTATAATTGCTTCTTCTTAAACCAATTAAATTTAATCCTTGTAAATAATTTCTATTTCCAATTGATAAACCGAATGGAATTACATCATTTAAAACCCCCGTCATTCCTCCAATCATTGCCAGTTTTCCAATTCTTGTAAATTGTTGAACAGCTGAATTACCCCCTATAACAACATTGTCTTCAATAATAACATGTCCACCTAAGGGAACATTGTTCGCTATAATGACATTGTTGCCAATATGACAATCGTGGGCGATGTGGGAAGAAATCATAAACAAACAATTGTCGCCTATTTTGGTTAGCCCGCCACCCCCAAAAGTGCCAGGATTTATTGTAACGTATTCCCTAATTTTATTATTCCTTCCTATCTCAAGTGCTGTATCTTCACCTTTATATTTAATATCTTGTGGGACAGCACCGATACTTGCAAAGGAAAATATTTTTGTTCCAGAGCCAATTTTCGTGCGGCCTGTAATATTCACATGTGAAGATATTTCTACATCATCGTTTATTTCAACATTTGGACCAATCACCGTATATGGACCAATTTTTACTTTTTTTGAAATTTTAGATTTTGAATCAATTATGCTAGTTTTGTGAATCATTACTGATTTCTATCAATAATTGTTGCTGCCCATTCTGCGTCAGCCATTTTTGACCCATTAACTCTTGCTATTCCTTTGTATCTCCAAACTCTACCACGTGATCTGATAGCCTCGATTTCAAGTAAAAGCTTACAGTCTGGCATAATTGGTTTTCTAAAACGAGCTCTATCAACGCTCATTAAATAAACTAATTTATCTTCAACCTCTTTTGGATCTAGACTATAAGCTGTAAGCGCTGCTGCAGCTTGACCAAATGCCTCTACAATTATAACGCCTGGCATAACCGCTTGATCTGGAAAGTGTCCTTGAAAAAAAAAGGAATCTTTTTTAACATTTATAATGCCTACGGCAGATTTATGCGGCACAATATTAACCAATTCATCAATTAACAGCATTGGCTCCCGATGGGGAAGTAGATTTCTTATCTGCTCTTTGTTAAGAGTATTATTATTGCCCATTAGATTTCCAATTTTTTACAAATTTTTTAAAATCCATGGAAGGATATCCCATTACTTTTTTATTATCAGGAATATCTTTAATAACTCCACTATTTCCACCAATTTTAACATTGTTGCCAATTTTTAGATGACCTGAAATTCCAGCTTGCCCACCAATAATAACATTATCACCTATAACTGTACTCCCAGAAATCCCAACTTGAGAAACAATCATACAATTTTTACCAATTTTAACATTATGTCCAATTTGAACCAGATTATCTACAAAAGTGTTTTCACCTAAAATAGTGTCACTAATTGATCCTCTATCAATTGTGGTTCCTGAACCGATTTCTACACCCTTTTTTAATAAAACTTTACCTATATGAGGAATTCTAAAATTTTTTGATTTATCAGGTATAAAACCAAATCCTTTGCTACCAATTTTAACTCCGTCTTTAATATGCACCTCATTTTCAAGTATAGAATTTTTTATTAGAACAAAAGATCCTATTGAACAATTTTCTCCAATCTCTACATCATGTTCAATTATAGAATTATTTCCTATGACAGTATTTTTTCCAATTTTGATATTATCACCAATTAGTACATTCTTTCCAAATTTTACATGAACATATTTATCTTTAACTTTTTCCGATAAAATAAGAGTTTTATCAAGATGATCAAAATCAGATTCTGGATAGAAAAGTTTTGATACTTTTGCAGCAGCTAACAAAACGTTATCAACTAATATTTTTAAGCAATTTTTTGGTAAGTATTTCGCTAAATCTTTATTCGTAATACAAGCTGTAGCTTCGCTTTTCAGAGATTTTTCTTTGTATTTTATGGAATTTAAAAAAGTAATATCGTTTTCTTTAGCTCTAAACAAATCTATTATATTATATATTTTGATATTAGAATCTTTTTCGGAATGAGCATTGTCTCCGCATGTCTCGACTATTTTTTTTATAGAAAAAGGACCTTTGTTTTTAAAGAAAAAATTATTATCCACTCTTAATTTATTTTTATAGATGGTAGTTTTTTATCTAATTCATCTATAATTGTATCGGTAATATCTAGATCACTAGTTCCTATGGCTATATTCCTTTTAAATAACAAAATGGAAATTTGATTCTGTTTAAAATATTCAGTTATAATTGGATCTAAAGATTTTAGCACTTCAGCTCTAGCTTTATTTCTTCTCTCGGTCATATCATCAAACCATTTTCTTCTATCAATTTGATGCATTTGAGATGTTTCGGTCCATAATTTAACTTTTTTATTAAACTCATCACTTGCCATAATATTTTTTTTGGATACAAGGTCTATCTCTTCTTTCTTTAATTTTTCTTCTGTTTTTTTAAAATTGTTTAACTTTGTTTCATGAATTTTTGTCAGTTCTTTTTCAACGTAAATACCCACTTTGCTCTCTTTTAAAATCTTATTCATGTCGATATAAACAATTTTATTCTCTGCAAAAGAATTTGTAATCCAAAAAATCAGATAAATAATTACAAATATTTTTACAATATATTTCAGTTTCATCAGAATGTTGTCCCAATATTAAATCTAAAAGACTCCGGTTTATCTGTGTCTGCACTTGTTATATCTTCTGAAAAAGAAAAATTCAAGGGCCCTACTGGTGTAAACCAATCTATACTTACTCCAAATGCTGACCTAATTTTATTTGACTCGTTAATACCATCGTCGTAGTCAACTCCCCATACATTGGCTGTATCCAAAAATAAACTAATATCTGCATTTGAAAGATTGGGAAATAGTTTTGGTAATCCTGCGTTAAAACCTAGAGCCGTTGCATAATTTCCGCCAACGTGATCTAGTGCATCAACAGGTCCTATTCTTCCAACCTCAAATCCTCTTAAATATCTTCCAGGTATAGATAATCTGTCAGAGAGTAAAACATCATCTTTGTCTGACAATGAATTAATTGCTCTTCCGTAAAATCTAAGAGAGCCTATTAAATTTTCGCTAAAACTATGATAAGCCGAGTAATCTAGTCCATTTACAATAGTTGGGCTCTCTGAATATAAGGGCAACTTTTGGTTAAATGAAACCCTATAACCTTCTGTTGATTGGAATTTGCGATCTCTCTTGTCCTGAATTAGTGAATATCTCAAATCGGTATCTATATATGTTCCTTCTTGTTGCTTGAGAGCCTTAGAAGCATTATCGTTTGTCGATAAACTTTCATAATAAGTAGACAATTCGGGGGATATATATATATCTTCATATTGCTCAAATGTAGTGCCTAAAGAAAAACCTGTTTTACTACTATCATAACCAAAAGATGTCATTTTACTTATTTTTGTACTTTCGGCCGTAAATCTAATTTCGTTGCCTGAATAATTATAGTTTGGGTTAACTACAGAAAACCTACCCCTTATAGTTGTTTCACCAACACTTAGATTAGCATCCAATTTAACGCCTTTACCTAAAAAATTATTTTCTTTAACACCACCACCAATCGTTCCTCCTGAAGAACCAACTCCAGCACCAGCAAAAATTTCACCAGTAGCTTTTTCTTCAACTTCAATATTAATAATTTTAAGTTCAGGTGAAGAGCCATCATAAATAGTTTTGTTAACTTTTCCAAATATACCTCTTGCTTTGAGGTTATTTACAGATTTATCTAGTAGTAACAAACTGTATGGATCTCCCTCATCAAGATGTAATTCGCCTCTGATAACATTATCATCAGTAATACTGTTTCCAATTATATTTATTCTTTCAACAAAATATTTTTGGCCTTCGAAAACATTTATTCTTACAAATATCTTATCATTTTTAATTGTTTCGATTAATTTAGAATTTAGAAACTGAAGATCCTTTTTCGTAGATAATTTATTAACTTTATCAAGAATTTTTTTAATTTTCATTGGAGAATAATATTTATTTTTAAGTTTGGAAAAATTTTTTGTAATATCAGCAAAAGATTTTTTATCCAAACCCTCTGAAATTTCTAAAGAAATGTCACCTAGCTTATATCTTTTTTTTGAATCAATATTATAAGTCAACAAAAATCCCTCTCCTTCTTCATATAATACATTGGTCGCCAGTATTTTAACCTTATAATAACCTTTGCTTTTATAATAATTTTCTAAAAGACGAGTGTCCAATTTAATTCGATCTTCATTTAAATATTTTTTATTTGATATAAATTTCCATGCTTTAGTCTCTTCTGATGTTATGATTCCCCTTAATTTGCTATCCTTAAATTTTTTATCTCCTATAAAAATAATTTTACCAATCTTTGCACGTTTTCCCCTGTTAATTTCATAAATTAAATCAATTGAATTATTTACATTTTTTTTCGCATAAGCGTCTACTTCAATAAAATAAAATCCAAGATTTCTAAAAGCACTCTTAATTTTTTGAATATCTTTATTCAATTTATTTTCTATAAATGAAGTTTTTTCTTTTAATTCAATAACATTTTTTATTGCTTCTTTATGTTTTTTTGCTTTAATCCCTTTGAATATTAAATTTTGGATTATAGGATTCTCCTCAACAGAAATTTCTAGAATACCGTTATTTAAGCTAATTTTTAAATATGAAAAAAAATCAGTATCATATAATCGTTTAGACAATTCATTTATCTTTTGAGCATTATAATCCTCATTCATCCTTATATCTCCAAACACTACAATAGTTTCTAGAGATATCCTGATATTGCCTACTGCTTTAACTTCTTTAACAATTTCTGCGTAAGATACTGTTACTGCAAAAAAACAAAAGAATAGTGATTGTAATAAAGTTTTTTTCATTGAATAAAGGATCATACACTTATGCCGTTAGTTTTCAACCTAACCAATTTTCCAATTTTATGTATTTCGTTAACTGAAGTAGGTTTTTTTGAAAAATATTTTTTATACTCTTTCAAATTTATAATCTTTACTAAATTTGTCACAACCTGTCTAAGAGAAATTTTATGCCGTAGAAATAAATTAACCAATTCATCATTTGCGATTGTTATGACGGTATCATAAAGAGTATTTTTTTTGGGTATTTTTTTTAATAGTTTAATTGAGGGAAATTTTGTTTTATCAACTTCATAAAAGTTCAAATTATTCAAAGTTTTAGAATTAATTTTTTTTGAAGCTATATATTTTATTTTATCATCGTAAATAGAATTAAAGATTGGTATTTTCATATCGGTATCGTGTAGTAGCATTTTAATTAAACCATTCTTGAATTTTATGATCGCATGTACATAAGATTGAGGATGAATTAATATTTTATATTTTTCTAAATCAAAATTAAACATTCTATTAGCTTCCATTATTTCAAAAATTTTATTCATTAAGTTTGCTGAATCTACCGAAATTTTCTTACCCATTTTCCAATTTGGATGCATAACTGCTTTATCTGGAGCTATCGTTTCTTGGACCTTGATTGATGAATTTAAAAGTGGGCCTCCAGAAGCAGTAAGTATAATTTCTTCTATATCATCATTTGAATATTCTCTAGTTAAATTCCATATTGAAAAGTGTTCAGAGTCAATTGGAATAAATTTAGTATTATATTTTTTTAATTTTTTTTTTATTAAATACCAACCACAGATAATTGATTCTTTATTAGCAATGGCAATAGTTTTACTAAATTTGATCGCTTCTAAAGTGGGCTTAAGACCATCTAATCCTGATATGGCACACATGGTATAATCTATTTTTCTATTAAATATTTCACTTAATTTATTTTTACTTGAATAAATATTTATTTTTTTATATTTAAGTTTTTCTTTTGTATATTCGTAGTACTTATTATCATAAATTAAAATATTTTTTACTTTAAATTCATTAACTTGTTTGATTAACTGCTTATAATTTTTATTTGCTGTTAACAAAAGTATATCAAAATTTTTTTTATCTTTTCTGATAATATCCAATGTGCTTTCACCAATGGAACCGGTTGATCCAAGTATTGCAATTTTTTTTTTCATTTTATAATTTTGACAATAGCCCTCTCAGCATTTCAAAATACACACCTAAACCATTAATATGAATCCAAACAAATGGTATAACAAAAATTATACCATCAATTCTATCAAGCAAACCACCATGACCCGGCAAAAGATTCCCTGTATTTTTAACTTTAGCTTTTCTTTTAATATGAGAAATAAATAAATCACCCAATTGACATACTAGGGATATTTCTAAACATAATAGGAAATTAATAAAAGGATATGGATATTCAGATTGATTAAAATTAAAAAATAATAAAAAAGGTATTATAGAAAAGCAAAAAGAACCAATGCTTCCCGAAATAGTTTTATTCGGACTTACTTTAGTTAATTTTTTACCACCAATTGTTTTGCCAATAACGTAACCACCTATATCAGAAAATATACATATCAATAAAATGAAAATTATAAAAACTGATCCTATGATATAAAAAGAACTAGCCATTGGTAAAAATAAGAAAAAAATATAAAAAAAGGATATTAATCTAAATGGTATCCAATTTTTATTAGAAGTAGATTTTTCTACTAGATGTATTAATTTACCAATTTCTGAAAAAGCAATTCCTGAAACTATTATAATAAAGGATATATATATTAGCCAATTTATAAAAATACAAAAAATAACTAACAAAAATAACAAAATAGAAGTAATAATTCTTTTTTTTAATTCTGCTGTCACTAAACTTTACCAAAATTTCTTTTAATTTTTTTGAATTTATTTAATATTTTTTTAAAATCCTTTTTACTAAAATCAGGCCATAATTTATTTACAAAAAAAATTTCTGTATAAGCTATTTGCCACAACAAAAAATTACTAACTCTTCTTTGACCACCGGTTCTTATTAAAATATCAGGATTAGGAAAATCTGAAGTATAAAGATTTTTTTCAAAATTTTTTTTTGTAATTTTTTGATTCTTTTTTTTTATAATTTTCATGCTATTAATTATTTCATGTTTTGATCCATAATTTAAAGCTAATTGAATTGAAATTTTTTTATTTTTCTTTGTTTTTTTCTCTGCAAGTTTTATTATTTTCTTCAAATTTTTTGCCAACTTGAGTTTATTTCCAATGATTTTTAAATTAATTCCATTTCTATTAACTTTAAGTAAATTTTTTTTGAAATACTTTTCTAGTAATTTAAATAAGAAATTAACTTCTTTTTTTGGCCTTTTCCAATTTTCGCTTGAAAATACAAATAATGTTAAATAAGAAATTTTTTTTTCAATTGAGTAATCAACTATTTTTTCTATTGCCCTAAGTCCTTGTTGATGGCCATAATCTCTTGATTTTCCTCTTTCTAGTGCCCATCTACCATTGCCATCCATAATTATGGCAACATGATTAGCTGAATTCATACTGTCATTATCTCTTCTTCTTTTAGAGATGCTTTGTCATCAATTTTGTTTATTTCTTCATCTGTAATCTTTTGAATTTCTTTTTCATTATTATTTTTTTCATCTTCACTAATCTTCTTTTCCTTAAACATTAATTTTAATACATCGTTTGCTTCTCTTCTTATATTTCTAATTGATATTTTGCTTTTTTCAGCCGTAATTTTAACCATTTTTTTTAATTCACTTCTTCTCTCTTCGTTTAAATCTGGAATAGGAATTCTAATTAACTGACCATCAATTTGAGGATTTAAACCCATATCTGATTTTCTTATTGAAGAGTCAATAAGAGTAACATTATTTTGATCCCAAACCTGAATATTTAATATTCGAGGTTCTGGTGCGGTAATTGTGCCCAATTGATTTATTGGCATTTTTTGTCCATACACATCTACCTTAATGATATCCAACATGCTTGCATTCGCTCTGCCTGTCCTTAAAGCTAGCAAATCTTTTGTAAAGACTTCAAAAGTTTTATTCATTTTTTGTTTATAATTATTTTGATTGAACATAATAAAAATTATATGTTTTAAAACGTAAATCTTGTTTGCTCACCTATTTTATATCTAACAAAATCTTTAATGGTTACGCAATTTTCATGACCTAATTCGGTCATAACGTCTTTTACCTTTTTTTTGGGATCCATGATCCAAATTTGATTAATTAAAGTATTCTCTTGTTTAAATTTTTCTAATCTTCCTCTTGAAATTTTTTCTATAATATTAGCATCCTTTTTTGAATTTTTTAGTTCCGCATTAATTATCTCATTTTCTTTCTCCAACATTCTTTTGTCAAGTTGATTGGCTTCTATTGCCAAAGGATTTGATGCAGCTATGTGCATTGCTAATTTGTGTCCAAAATCTTTAATTTCTTCATTAAATTTTGATGATTTTATACAAACAATCACGCCCAGTTTTCCAATATTTTTTTTTAACGACGTGTGTACATATGAAAAATTCATACATTTTTCATGATCAAAAAAATTACACCTTCTAATTGTAATTTTTTCTCCAATTTTAAAAATAAGCTTAATTATATTGTCTTCAACTATATTACCATCTTTCATTTTCTCTTTTTTTAATTTATTTAAATCTCCGTTTAGTTCAAAACACAATTTAGAAAGATTTTCAGAAAAATTTATAAATTCTAAATTTTTTGCAGCAAAATCTGTTTCACAATTAATCTCAATTATTGACGATTTATTATTTTCTTCATGAATACAAATTAAACCATCGTTTGCAACACGTTCCATTTTTTTACTGGCCTTAGAAATTCCTTTAATTCGTAAATATTTTATAGATTTTTCTATATCTCCATCGCATTCATTAATTGCAATATTGCAATCTCCATATCCTACGCCGGTAAGTTCCCTAAGTTTTTTAATCTTATCTAAATGACTAGAAGATGACATTGAAAAAATTATTTTTTTTCTAGATTTTCTTTTTTTGATATTGTGCTAATAACTTTTCTTTTTATCTTATCAATCAATCGTATTTTATCTTCTTCTTTACCTTTTTTTTCTTCAGCTTCTACTTTTTTGCTTAAAGTTTCAACTTCATTACTTTTATAACTAGAGATCTGAACTTCTTTTTGTGCATTTTGAATAGTTTTATTTAATAAATCACAGTATAAATTAATTGATCTTCTTGCGTCATCATTACCTGGTATTGGGTAATCGATGTCTGTAGGATCAGAATTTGTATCAAGTATTGCAATTATAGGTATATTTAATTTAGCGGCCTCCTTGATAGCTAACCTTTCACAATTTGTATCAATAATAAATATTAAATCAGGAATACCTTTCATTTCTAAAATTCCCCCAAGTGATCTCTCGAGTTTATCTCTTTTGAGTTCCATCTTAATAATTTCTTTTTTTGTAAAACCTATGTTCTCATCTTCAAGTGATTCGTTAATTTGTTTTAACTTTTTTATTGAATTTGAGATTGTTTTCCAATTAGTTAACATTCCTCCAAGCCATCTAAAATTTACATAATATTGTGATGTATCTTTAGCTAAATTAGCAATTGAATCTGCTGCCTGTTTTTTGGTTGAAACAAATAATATTTTACCACCACTCGCGATAACACTTGAAACTTTTGAGAGAGCTTCCTTAATCAACTCAAGAGTTTGGACCAAATCAATTATGTGAATTGAGTCTCTTTTACCAAAAATATAATTCTTCATTTTTGGATTCCATCTAAATGTCTTATGACCAAGATGTACGCCAGCTTCTAATAATTGTTGAATTGTTAAATCAGGTGTATTCAATATATCTTCCCGGTTATTCCACCACAGTCTAACCACTTAAGGACCGGCGGTCTAAACGACCAACGACTGTGTGCGTTTTGTGGGTGTTTTACAATTTAATCAAATTAATTACAACTTTAATTATATATTTATTATTTTCAAATAAGGCTTGTTTTTTAACGATTTTAATATTTCTAGATTAATTTTTCTTTTTTTAGAAAGTTCAAAAATTAGATTTTTTGAATTATTTTTAATAATAATTTTAACATTTGTATTACCTGTTTCAGAAATTAAATTTGAAAAATTATTAAGATTTTCTAATTTTTCAATCTCAAATGTAATTTTAGGTATTGATTGATTATAAATTTCATTCAGACTTATTAATTTTTTTATACTTGTTTTTTTAAATCGATTATTTTGATTATTTAAATCTTTTAACACTGTAATTAAAAATGATTTTCCTTCATTAAGAATATTTCTATTTTGTTCTAAAATTTCAGAAAAAATAAATAGTTCAAATACACCTCCTAGATCACTAAATTTAACAATTGCAAAAGGCTTGCCATCTCTAGTTTTTTTTTCTTGAATTTTCATTATAGTTGCAGCAAGAATTGCTTCATTTTTTGATGAGTTCAGAAATGAATTAAAGTTTTGTATTTTATAAATATCAAATATCACTTTGTATTCGTTAATAGGATGATCCGAAATAAAGAATCCAATTGCCTCAAATTCTTTCGATAATCTCTCCTCAAAATGCCAGTCTTTATCAACGCTATTTTTTATCAAACTTTTTTTGGTTTGATTACTTTCATCAAATAAATTTATTTGGTTATTAACTTTATTCTCAAATGCAGACTTAGAAGCTAGTATAATATTTGGAATATTGTCATGAAATTTTTTTCTGTTATTTCCTAAAGAGTCAAATGCACCTGCTTTCACTAATCCTTCAAGTTGCAGTTTATTAATATTCTTTGGATCAACTCTATTAATAAAGCTATCTAAAGATTTAAATTGTCCATTAATTTCTCTTTCTTTAACAATTTTATTAATTGCTTCGAAACCAACGTTTTTAATTGCCCCCAATGCATAATAAAATTTTTGATTAGTAGATTTAAACTCTGCATAGCAACTATTTATGCATGGGCGCTGAACTTCAATATTAAGCCTTTTTAATTCCTCATAGAATTCGCTTAATTTATCTTGGTTGCCTAATTCTGTAGACATTGATGCTGCAAAAAATTCTTTAGTATAATATTTTTTTAAATAAGCTGTTTGATAAGCAATGACCGCATAACCAGCGGCATGGCTTTTGTTAAAACCATACTCGGCAAAAGGCTCTATTTTTTGAAAGATATATTCTGCTACATCTTTTTGAATTCCGTTTCTTATGGCTCCATCAACAAAACTTTGTTTTTGTTTCTCTAGTTCTATTCGTTTCTTTTTTCCCATCGCTCTTCTTAAAATATCAGCTTGCCCGGCGGTAAAACCTGCTAAAACTTGAGCTATTTGCATCACCTGTTCTTGATAAATAATAACTCCATAAGTTGATTCCAGAATTTCTTTTATCTTTGGATGGAGATAATCAGGTTCTTTTCTTTTATGCTTGCAATCATTATAAATAGATATATTGCTCATCGGACCCGGTCTATAGAGAGCTACCAGAGCAATAATGTCTTCTAATCTATTAGGTTTCATTTGCATTAAAGCTTCTCTCATTCCTGAGCTTTCAAGCTGAAATAAACCAACTGTATGACCTGAAGATAACAATTCGAAAACTTCTTTATCCTCAAAATTAATTTTGTTCATATTAAGATCGATATTTTTTTCTTTTAAAAGGGTCAGAGTTTTACGTATAATTGTTAGGGTTTTTAAACCAAGTAAGTCAAATTTTATCAATCCAGCGTTTTCCGCAGAATACATATCAAATTGAGTTGCAGGTAGTAATAAATCTGATGAAAAATCTTTATAAAGAGGAACTGTCTCAGACAAATTTTTCTCAGCAATTACAACGCCAGCTGCATGAGTTGCAATATTTCTATTTAATCCCTCAAGTTTTAATGATAAATCCATTAATTTTTTCACTCGAAGATCCTTAGAAATCATATCTTGAATTCTTGGTTCACGATTTATGCATTCTTGTAAGCCTATAGGCCTTGAGGGATCAAAAGGAATCATCTTGCTTATAGAGTCAACAAATCCATAGGGAAGACCAAGAACTCTTCCAATATCTCTAACAGCCATTCTTGCTTTCAATTTTCCAAAAGTAATTATATGAGCAACTCCGTTACCATATTTTTTTTTAAGATAAGAAAAAACTAAATCTCTTTTTTCTTCACAAAAATCAATATCAAAATCAGGCATTGAAACTCTATCGGGATTCAAAAATCTTTCAAAAATCAAATTAAATTTTATCGGATCAATATCAGTAATAGATAAACACCAGGCAATAAGCGAGCCAGCTCCGGAACCCCTTCCTGGCCCAACTGGTATATCATTATTTTTAGCCCATTTAATGTAATCGGAAACAATCAAAAAATACCCTGAGTAACACATTTTTTTTATGATATTGAATTCATGTCGAAGTCGTTTGTTGTAAATTTCTCTATTATTACTATTTTTTTGATCGGAATTTTTTTGGAAAATATATTCAATAAATTTTTCTTCTAGACCTTTTGAAGCTAAATCAAACAATTCTTGATCAACATCGATATCTTTTCTTGATGTAATATTGGCAAGTATTGGTAATGATGATTTGGGTTTGTAACTACATCTAAAAGGAAAATTAAAATTATTTTCAATCGCTTCTGGCAAATCAGAAAAGATTTCTAGCATTTGTTCAGAACTTTTTAAATAATGTTCATTTGAATGTTTCTTTCTTTTTTTTTCATTAACATAAGTTTTTTCTCCTATGCAGATCAATGCGTCGTGGGCTTCATGCATATCCCTATTAATATAAAAAACCTCATGAGTAGCGATCAAAGGAATTTCCAATTCATTGGACTTTTTTAAAATAAATTTTTCAAAAAGTTTTTCTTCATCTTCATTATGCCTTTGAATTTCCAAGTAAAATCTATCATCAAATGCATTTTTTATTAATTTAAGAACTTCATCAATTTCTTTCAGCAAATTTCTTGAGAATAAGTTTCCAATTAATCCATTAAATGTGCCTGAGAGGACTGTTATTCCAGATTTTATTTTTAGTAATTCTTGAAGTAGGCAATGCGGCTCGCTTGTAGTTTTGTTTTCTAAGTAAGATTTTGAAGATAAATTAATAACGCTCTTATAACCTTCAAGATTATTAGCAATGATTGGTAAAATACCTATACGATCTTTAAATTTAAAATTAATTTGGCTACCAATAATAGGTTGTGTTCCAACTTTTGAAATACTTTCTGCAAACTCCAGCGCTCCACATAAATTTTTAGTATCGCTTAACCCTATTGCTTGTATTTTGTTTTTTTTACAAAAGTTTTTTAAATCGACAATTTTAACTGCTCCTTCACATATTGAGTATTGGGTATGGATCTTTAAATGTGTAAATTGATTTGTATTTGTATTATTCATTTGAGCGCCTGATATTACCATCTATTATTTTTAACTTGTAGTCGGCTTTATCGGCTAACTCTCTATTATGAGTTGCATAAATTATTGATCGATTCTGAGATTTAAATTTTAAAAACAAACTAAATATTTCTTTAGAGGTAGATTGATCCAAACTTCCTGTTGGTTCATCAGCCAAAATAAGTTGAGGTTCATTTATGGCTGCTCTGGCAATCGCTATACGTTGTTGTTCACCAACCGAAAGATCACCTGGAAAATAGTCAAGTCTTTTAGCTAAACCGACTTTTTTTAAAATTCTCTTTGCTGCACTATTTGCAAAGTCTTTTTTTTTTCCTGAAGAAATCATTGCTATAGCAACATTTTCTAAAGACGTAAAATCGCTCAACAAATTGTTTTGTTGATATACAATAGAAATCTTTTTACTTCTAATTTCATTTTTTTCAACTTCGTTCATCACAGAAGTCTTTTTTCCTTCAAAATAAATCTCTCCACTTGTTTGTTGATCAAGTAACGCAACCATATGAAGGAATGTGGATTTGCCTGATCCTGAAGGTCCTAACAAAGCCACAAGTTCACCTTTTTTTATTTTAATATTAATCTTTTTTAAAATATTAAGATTTTTTTTAAAAAAAAAGCTCTTAGAGAGATTAACTGTTTTAATAATATTACTCATATTTTAATGCTTTAATTGGATCTAGTTT
>Ga0187833_10002969_pt1 | contig 17653 bp, 17 predicted proteins | sample ETNtaG_37_FD_167968 | JGI IMG/M metagenome (GOLD analysis project Ga0187833, IMG submission 167968) | Marine microbial and viral communities from oxygen minimum zone, Eastern Pacific Ocean - ETNP2014_SV_400_PacBio MetaG (Illumina Assembly) | ecosystem: Environmental > Aquatic > Marine > Hypoxic...
AGTGGTTACTCATGAGATGGGTTTTGCGAAAGAAGTTGCTGATGAAGTAATTTTTATGGATGAAGGCATGATTGTTGAAAAGGCAGAAACCAAAGAATTTTTTGCTAATCCAAAAAGTGACAGAACCAAGCTTTTCTTGAGTCAAATATTGTAGTTTTTAATTTTTGATGCCAAGACTATTTAAAATTATAGTAGTACTGATATTTTGTGTTATTCCTTTAGCTGCAAATTCTCATGTTCAACATTATAAGAATTTAGGTGGTATTGAGTTTGATATTTACCGTAATAGCAATCATATTGGTTCGCATATTTTTTCTTTTAAAAAATCAGGAGATCAATTATTCGTCAAAAGCGAGATCAAATTTAGTATAAAAAAGTTCGGTTTTACCCTTTATAAGTATTATGCTGAAGGAACTGAGATGTATAAAGAAAATCAGTTAGTTAAATTTATTTCAACAACTAATCAAAACGGAAAAAATAAATACGTCAACATGATATTTAATAATGATAAATATCATATTGATGGCTCTTCATATAAGGGAGAGGCCCCCAAACACTATTTAATTGGCACTTGGTGGAATCACAGTATGGTTGGTGCTGAAGCACAAATTAGTGCAGTTTCAGGTAGAATAATCAAGCAAAAGGTTAAATTTTTAGGCAAGGAAAAAATAAAAATTGGCGTTAATTATTACAATACTTTGCACTATAACTTTTCATCAGTAGATAAAAAACTTGATAAGAATAAAAAATTAAACACTGACGTGTGGTATGATGAAAAAACTCTCAACTGGGTTAAGGCGTCATTTAATAAAAAGGGCAAATGGGAGTACAAACTTAAAACAATTTGGTAAATTATTAAATTTCATTCTCTTTCCGTGAAAAATCAATTAGAGAGTCAAGTTATTTATGCTATTAAATTTATCATTCTTATATTGATTGAGATCAAAAATATTGATTTTTTTTAAATAGATTCAATAAAAAAAGCCTATTTTTAGGTTGCAATGAAAATAAATTTAATGTTCAATTCATAGAGTATTAATTTTTTTAGAGGGGTATCATGGAGGGGAATTTCAATAGCCATTTAGGTAAAAAGCTTCGTATGCGAAGATTGGCGTTAGGTTTAACGCAAACGAAGGTAGCTCAAGCAATAAACGTAACATTTCAACAGATTCAAAAATACGAAAAAGGAACGAATGGAATTAGTTCTTTAAGAATTATGCAATTAGCAAATTTTTTAAAGGTTTCAGTATTGTATTTTTTTGATGATTTTCCGAGCTATTCCGGAGAATCGATTGAAAGACAAAAAAGCGAGGGCGATAACTTAAATTACTCTTTTTTGGCAAAATTATTCGCAAATCTATCAGAACAACAAAAAGAAAGTATATTGCAGGTACTAAAAAACACAAGAAATTTGGAAAAAACGGGTTAAACAGTTGGCTCCTCGGGCAGGACTCGAACCTGCGACCAATTGATTAACAGTCAACTGCTCTACCAACTGAGCTACCGAGGAATATTAACAACATACTTTTTTTTAAGAACAAAACAACATGAAATTTGGAGGCCACGCCCAGAATCGAACTGGGATAGAAGGATTTGCAATCCTCTGCGTAACCATTCCGCCACGTGGCCAATTTTATAACAAAATTGTTTAATTCAATTCTTTGTTTTTTATCAAATTATTATATGTTTGTATAAAATGCAAAATTCAAATTATAGTCACACCAAAATAGAAAACGAAATATACAACTATTGGGAAAAAAATAAATTCTTTAAACCTAAAAAAAGCACAAAAAAACGTTTTTCTGTAGTAATACCACCTCCAAATGTAACCGGAAGCTTACATATGGGTCATGCGCTAAATAATTCATTGCAGGATTTACTAGTTCGTTTTTATCGCATGAATGAATATGAAACATTGTGGCAGCCAGGAACTGACCATGCGGGTATTGCCACACAAGCGGTTGTGGAAAAAAAATTAGCAGAAAAAGGAGTAAATAAAAGTTTACTTGGTAGAGATAAATTTATTGAGGAAGTTTGGAAATGGAAGGAGCAATCTGGAGATCAGATTATTAATCAACTTAAAAAATTGGGATGTTCTTGCGATTGGTCACGTAATAGATTTACAATGGACAAGGATTTATCACATGCGGTTATAAAAACTTTTGTTCAACTCTATAAACAAAAAATAATTTACAAAGATACTAAACTAGTCAATTGGGATACAAAATTAGAAACTGCTATATCTGATCTAGAAGTTGAACAAAGAGAAGTCCAATCAAACCTTTATTATATAAAATATAAAATTGTTGGTGAAGAAAATTCAATCACAATAGCTACTACTAGACCTGAAACTATGATTGGAGATACTGCTGTGGCTGTAAATCCGAAAGATCCGCGATATATCAATTTTATTGGAAAAAAAGTTTTGCTTCCAATTACTGAGAGAGAAGTAAAAATAATTTCAGATAATTATGTCAAAATAGACCAAGGTTCTGGTGCTCTTAAGGTTACACCAGCTCATGATTTTAATGATTTTGATATCGGCAGGAGACACAACTTAGAGTTTATAAATATTTTTGAAAAAAATGGTAAGTTAAACAACAATGTCCCTGTTAACTTTGTTGGTCTAGATCGTTTTGAAGCTAGAAAATTAATTTTAAGATTACTTAGAGAAAAAGAATTATTGGAAAAAATTGAAAATATTAAAAATGTTTTACCTTATGGCGATCGATCAAACTCAGTTATAGAACCATTGATGACTGAACAATGGTTTGTTAATGCTAAATTTTTAGCAAAAAAAGCAATTGATGTTGTTAAAAAAAAGAAGACAAACTTTTTCCCAAATAATTGGTCAAAAACTTATTTTCATTGGATGAATAATATTCAACCTTGGTGTATTTCAAGACAATTGTGGTGGGGTCACAGAATTCCTGCATGGTATACAAAAGATAAAAAAATTTTTGTTGCAGAAAATGAAGAAGAAGCAAAAAAAATTTCTTACAAGTATTACAAAAAAAATGTTGAGCTAAGGAGAGATGATGATGTTCTTGATACATGGTTTTCGTCTGCACTATGGCCATTTGCTACTTTAGGATGGCCAAAAAATACTTATGAATTGAAAAGATTTTATCCGACATCAGTTCTTGTAACTGGTTTCGATATAATTTTTTTTTGGGTTGCTAGAATGATGATGATGGGAAACCATCTTCTTAAAAAAGAACCTTTTTCAAAAGTTTACGTCCATGCTCTCGTTAGAGACGAAAAAGGTCAAAAGATGTCCAAATCGAAAGGCAATGTTATTGACCCTCTTGATATTATAGATAAATACGGCGCCGATTCATTAAGGCTAACATTAATTTCTATGGCTGCTCCGGGTAGGGATGTAAAACTTTCTGAGGATAGAGTTAAGGGATACAGGAATTTTTTGAACAAAATATGGAATGCAAATAAATTTTCTAAATTAAATAAATGTAAGTTAACTAGAAAGATTAATATGAAAAAAGTTAAACTTGATGTAAATAAATGGATTTATTATGAATTAATAAAAACAAAAGAAGATGCGCAGCTATATATATCAAAATTTAGATTCGACGAAGCCGCGAGAACCATCTATCAATTTGTATGGCATTCTTATTGTGATTGGTATATTGAATTTTTAAAACCCATTTTTGACTCTAAGAACAAAATAAATGTTGAAGAATCTCGTAATATGGCCAGCTATATTCAATCTGGTATATTAACTTTATTGCACCCATTTATACCATTCTTTACGGAGAGAATTTGGCTCGATTTTAACTTTAATAAATTCTTCAAGACTTCTTTAATGTTCAAAAAGTGGGATTTAAAACCACAACTTAATTTTCGTAAAAGTTATGATAAAATTGATTGGTTAATACAGCTAGTAACAAATATAAGGTCAACCAAGGTGAATTTAGAAGTTTCACCTGGATCATTTTTAGATATTTCTACCAAAGAGTTGAAAACTTCTAAAAAAAATATAATTAACGATAATATAAATGTACTTAGAAGAATAGGAAGAATCTCAAACATACATGAATCAAAAATAAATAGAACTGGAATAAAAATTATTGTTGGTGGAGAAACTATAACTCTGTATTTTGATCAAAGTTTAGATCTGTATAGTCAAAAAAGAAAAATATATAAAAATGCTGAAGGTTTAGAAAAGAAGATAGCTTTATTGACTGACAAATTAGAAAATAAATCTTTTTTGAAAAATGCTCCAAAACAAATTATCAAAAAAGAAAAAAAAGCCTTAGTAAGTTATGAAACAGAACTTAAAAAGTTGAATAGCATTATAAATAGTATTAAAGATTAATTATGAAATTTAATAAAGCAAAATTACCAAGCAGACATGTATCTGTAGGCATTAAAAGTGCCCCACATAGATCTATGTATTATGCCATGGGTCTCACTGATACGGACATCGAAAAACCTTTTGTTGGTGTTGTGACTACTTGGAATGAAGCTGCACCTTGTAACATAACTCTTTCTAGACAAGCTCAGTCAGCTAAAAAAGGTGTAAAGTCTGCAGGTGGTACGCCAAGAGAATTTACAACCATTACTGTAACCGATGGTATAGCAATGGGTCACGCTGGAATGAAATCTTCATTAATAAGCAGGGAGGTAATAGCTGACTCTATAGAACTTACTATGCGTGGCCATTGTTATGATGCACTTGTAGGTATAGCTGGATGCGACAAATCATTACCGGGTCTTATGATGGTCATGCTAAGATTAAATGTTCCCTCTGTGTTTATTTATGGAGGATCAATATTACCAGGCCGTTACAAAGGGAAGGATGTAACTATAGTCGATGTTTTCGAAGGAGTTGGAAAACATTCAACTGGTAATATGACAAAAGAAGAATTACTAGAGTTAGAAAGTGTAGCTTGTCCATCAGGGGGATCATGTGGTGGCCAATTTACGGCAAATACTATGGCATGTGTTTCTGAGGCCATAGGACTAGCCTTGCCTGGATCCGCTGGTACACCCGCAGTGTATAAAGATAGAGATAAGTTTGCAGTATCAAGCGGAGAAGCTGTAATGAATTTATTAGAAAAAAATATCAGACCTAGGAATATTGTTACAAAAAAGTCTCTGGAAAATGCAGCTGTTATAGTCGCAGCATCAGGTGGTTCTACTAATGCAGCGTTACATTTACCAGCTATAGCAAATGAAGTGGGAATTAAATTTACTTTAGAAGATGTTACAAAAATATCCAAAAAAACTCCTTATATAGCGGATTTGAAACCTGCGGGTAAGTATGTTGCAAAAGATTTATATGAAATAGGAGGTGTTCCAATTTTAATTAAAGCTTTATTAGATGGAGGTTTTTTGCATGAAGATTGTATGACAGTTACTGGAAAAACAATTGGAGAAAATCATAAAGATGTAACTTTTCCGACTAATCAAAAAGTAATTTACAAAACATCTAATCCTTTGAATGCCAGAGGAGGTTTTGTTGGGTTAAAAGGTAATTTAGCTCCCGATGGTGCAATTGTCAAAGTTGCTGGATTGAAAAGAAGAAAATTTAAAGGTAAAGCCAAATGTTTCGATGGAGAGAAATTGGCATTAGATGCAGTTTTGGCAAAAAAAATAAAAGCTGGCGATGTAATTGTTATTAGATATGAGGGACCTAAAGGAAGTCCCGGTATGCCTGAAATGTTATCGACCACTGGAGCCATATATGGACAAGGTTTGGGAGAAGAAGTTGCTCTTATTACGGACGGACGTTTTTCAGGTGGAACCCATGGATTTTCTATTGGTCATGTTGGTCCCGAGGCTGCTGTTGGTGGGCCCATTGGTTTAGTAAAAAATGGGGATGTAATAGAGATTGATGCTGACAAAGGTTATCTGAAAGTTAATTTGTCCAACAAAGAATTAATCAAAAGAAAAAATAAATGGAAACCGAAAAAAATAGAATACACTTCAGGTACTTTATGGAAATATTCCAAATCTGTAGGTCCCGCTTCTAAAGGTGCCGTTACACATCCCGGAGCATCGAAAGAAAAAAAATGCTACGCTGACATTTAAAAAGTAAATGAAAATAAAACCGGTTATCTTATGTGGTGGAGCAGGCACTAGATTATGGCCCGAGTCTGAAAAGAAACTACCAAAACAATTTATTGATTGGGGTGGCTGGACTTTATTTGGCGAAACCCTTGAACGGATTAAGGGTTCAATATTTGATTATCCTACAATAACAACAAATGCAGCTTATTTAAAACTGGTAAAGAAATATCTTAAAAAACACAAAGTCAAAAAATATCAAATTATTTTGGAACCCTCTAAAAGAAATACAGCTCCTGCTATATTGTCATCAACTCTAATACAAAAGGGACCCGACAATCAACCAATATTGTTTCTTCCATCAGATAATTTAATTGGTGATATTAATCAATTTAATAAATCAATTAGCGTTCATAAAAAATATTTAAATGAAAATAATATTTTTATTTTCGGTATTAAAACCATTTCACCATCGTCTGAATATGGTTATTTTTTAATAAAAAAAATTTCGAAATATATAAATAAAGTAATTCGATTTATAGAGAAGCCAAATAAAAATAAATTAAGAACAATTATAAAAAAAATAGCTTATATGAATTCAGGCATGTTTTTTATAAGAAAAGACTCAATAATTACAAATTTTAAAAAGTTCCAAAAGAAAATGTATTGTCATTGCAACAATGCAGTAATAAAATCGAAAAATTATAATAATATTTGTTATTTAAACAAATCATCATTTAGAAAAATCCAACCAATATCTTTTGATTATGCAATTCTTGAAAAGGCTAAAAATGTCAATGGAATTAAATTAAATATTTCTCTAACAGATTTAGGCAATTGGAAAGAAATTTGGAAGTTTTTTAAAAGAGATATTTCAAAAACAAACATTAGAAAAAACACGCATTACAGGCCATGGGGAAAGTATATAAATTTATATTCTGGCAAAGGTTTTTTATTGAAAGAATTAGTAGTTAACCCAAAATCATCAATCAGTTTGCAAAAACACCATTATCGATCTGAGCGCTGGACTATTATTTCTGGCAGGCCAAAAATTACAATTAACAGGAATAAATTATTTAGAAACCCAAACGATACAGTATTTATTTCAAAAGGAGCGGTTCATAGAATTGAAAACCTTTTTAATACACCAGTCAAAATTATTGAAGTCCAAACTGGTTCTATTTTGAAAGAGACTGATATAATCAGGTACAGAGATATTTATGGAAGGGTTAATTAAGATCTAAAATATAGATCGCAATATGCCATCCAAGATTGCAAATATTTTCAAACGGTTGTGGCATCAAAGAAATAGTTGTGGCATCAAAGAAATAAATGATAAACTGTTCTAAATAGTAAATGAGCATACTTTTGTAAAATAATTGATGCTTTTTAATTTTATTTAAATAATATGAAAAAAATCAAGTTAGCAATAATTTCTGCTATATTCTTATTTCTTATGTCTTTTTTTTATTTAATAATAAATGATAGATGTAAATCATTAAGTATTTTTTCAACAACATTAGATTTTGGAATCGGGTATATTCAAACATGTTTATCTCTTAGCAATATAAAAGAAAATGCCAAAAAAAAATTAGTCAATTTTCCAATACTGCATGATGTCACAATTAAGTTTTATAAAAAATATTATTTGAATTCAAAAAAAAATCAAGAAGAAGAAAGAACTGTTAATAAATTTAATTTGGATAGTTTAGATCAAAATTTATTAAAAATTCCATTCATTAAAGGTGTTGTTAACGATGAAGAATTAAAAAAAAATGAATATATATCAAGTGATGATAATTACGAATTTAATTCTTGGTATAGATCACATGGCGGCAATTGGAATACAAAGTTTGATTTTCAAAAAAAAATTAACAAAAAAAATATTAGCAAACTAAAACTAGTTTGGAAATACTCCTCTATTAATCAAGAAGATTTGCAAAAAAAATGGAAGATTAATGTTGAATTAAATCCGGTATTTATAAATAACAAAATTATAGTTGTCACTGCCGATTGGAAAATTGTTGCTTTAGATGCAGAAACTGGAAATTTAATATGGAAACTTCAATCCGATTTTATGCCTTCGAGAAGAGGTATGGTAGTTGAAAATGATAAAAAATCAAATTTAGAAAATCTTTTTATACCTATTGGCAGTGTTGTTTATAAAATAAATGCTAAAAATGGTAAAGTGGTGAAAAAATTTGGTAAAAACGGATTTGTAAAAGCCTTCACTCTAGTGGCGCCCATTATTTACAAGAACAAAATAATTATTGTTAGCAAGCATAAATTATTTATCTTTAATAAAAATACAGGAGAATTTATTGACAAAATTGAAATACATCCCAAAGGAATAAATTATTATGGAGGAATTGTTTGGGGAGGCGCAGCTCTAGATAAAAATAAAGGCATAGTATACGTAAATACAGGAAATCCTAAACCTGCATTATTGGGTGTTTCTAGACCGGGTAACAACAAAAGATCAAACAGTGTAGTAGCGATAGATTTAAATAAAGGAAAAATTATTTGGGATTTTCAGGAAGTTTCTCACGATCTTTGGGATTTTGATATTCCGAGTCCACCAATAATTCATAACTTAGTAATCGATGAAAAAATTTATGAAGTTGTGATATCAGTGACAAAAACAGGGAATACTATAATTCTTGATAGAAATAATGGTAAACCAATTTTTGACATCACATATAAGAAGGCGCCAAGATCAAAAATTTATAATGAAATTACAGCACCATTTCAAATTTACATAAATAAACCAGAAAGATTTTCTAAGATTGAATATGCTATTGAAGACATAGATAAACTTTCACAAGAAAGCAGAAATGAAATAATAAATATATTAAAAAAATCAAATTACGGATGGTTTGAAACACCATCATTTGAAAAAAATCTAATAACTTTTGGTTTACATGGTGGAGCCTTGTGGTCAGGAGCTACTATAGATCCAAAAAATCAACATCTATACATTCCTGTTAATAATATACCCTGGATATTAAAAAACCTTATTTTATCTAGCGAAACTTACACTTCGTTTCCAGATAAATTAAAAGATCATCACAAAGTATATATTAATAAATGTTCAAGTTGTCACGGCAAAAGAAGAAATGGTTTAAGAAGTAAAAAAGGAGAAAAATTATTTAATAATATCCCGAGTCTTGTTGGTTTTTATTTGACACAAAATAAAAGTGGTAATTTTGATTCATTGAAAAAAATTAACGATAAACATAAAAAACTCGATTTAACTTCTAAAGAACTTGAAAAATTAAAAAAACTTTTTAAATGGTGGGATGAAAAGCTTCAAAAAAATGACGAAATTACTTTTAGGCGTTTATGGCATGTATTTGAAACAAAAGATGGATTGCCTGCTAGTAATCCACCATGGGGATATATTGCAAAATTAGATCTAGTAAACGGAAAGATTCTTTTCAAATCACCTGTGGGGTATAAGAATATAAATGGTAAACGAGAGAAAATTGGAACCGCAAATTATGGTGGTGTAGCACTTAATGGTGCTGGGATTTTATTCTTTACAGGAACAGAAGATTCGATGGTTTATGCAATTGATGCGAATAATGGGAAAGAGCTTTGGTCTTACAAAATGAAAGCTGCCGGTAGCGCTCCACCAATAATTTTCAATTTAAGTGGAAAACAATATGTTAGTTTTGTATCCACTGGCGGCATATTTCATAATTTTAAAGAAAAAGATTCTACAATTTATACTTTTACTATTTTAGATTAGATTATTGAGTTAAACACCATTGTGTTACGATTTTTTGAACACGAATTCTACTAATGTCTCAAGCCAAACTGCTAATTGTTTTTCGTCAATTACTTTGTTGTCCACCTCTTCGTATTTATTGACCGATAGACTATACATATAAATTGTATCTGTTCTTTGCCAATTTTATAATTTTTTTATTTCTGAAATAGCGTAAAACAAATGCTCTTTGATTGTTCGGAGAGAATGATACAATAACAACAAAAAAATATGGTTACGGTAGGGTTAATTAATTTCTAATTCTATTGGCGTATGATCTGATGGTTTTAAATTTGACCTTGGATTTTTGTCAATATTTATATTTTTTATACTATTCAAAATATTCGTTGAGACTAAAAAATGATCTATTCTCATGCCGTGATTTTTTTGCCAAGAGCCACTCATATAGTCCCAAAATGTATACTCTCTTTTATTTTTATTGAATAAGCGAAAAACATCACGAAAACCTAAATCGATTAATTCATTAAATTTTGTTCTTATTTCTAATTTGAACAAGGCATCATTTTGATATTTCTTGTGGTCGTAAACGTCAATCTCTTCAGGTATAACATTGAAATCACCACCTATAATAATATTTTTATTTTCAGATAAAGTTTTTTTTATTTTTTTATTAAAAATGTCAAACCATTCTTTTTTATAATCATACTTTTCTGTGTTAATTGGATTTCCATTAGGAGCATAAATATTTATCAAAAAAATAGTACAAGAATTATGTTTTATCTTGCCTACGATTATTCTTGATTGTTTTTTTTTATCTTTGAAAAATTGCAAGTCAATTTCACTAATATTTATTTTTGATGCGAATGCAACACCATTATAACTTTTTTGTCCAAATACATGACAGTCATAACCCAATTGTTTAAAGTTATTATAAGGAAAGTTTTTCTTCTCTGTTTTTATTTCTTGTATGAATAAAATATCTGGGCTAGATTTTTTTATATAATTTGTTATATTCGCAATTCTTGCTCTTACAGAGTTAACATTCCAGGAACTTATTTTCATTAAATTGAAAAAGATATACCGCAACCACAAGAAGATTTTGTTTTTGGATTTGATATTTTAAAAGAACTTCCTATCAAACCTTCTGAGAAATCAACAAGAGATCCTTTAAGTATGTCTAGTGATGATTTATCTACTACTATATTTTCATGCTTTAAATCATTTTCGTCAATTTTGTTGTCAAAAGTGAAATTATATTTGAATCCGGAGCAACCTCCGCCATTTACAGCAATTCTAAAAAATGTACCGGAAGGTTTTTTTGATATTAACTGCTTAATTCTTTCCACAGCTTTTTTACTAAAATTTATTTCTTTAATCATTTTATCTGGTTTGTTGTAATATAGTCATCCTAATTAAATTATGCAAAAGCAATATAGAGAAAATCATCTTAAATCGTATGCTGTTAAATCAATTAATAGCAAGGGAAGAATTTACAAAGAATCTGAAAACTTTGTTAGATCACCTTATCAGAGAGATAGGGATAGAATAATCCACTCTTCATCATTTAGAAGACTCAAGCACAAAACTCAAGTTTTTGTAAATACAGAAGGAGATCATTACAGAACTAGACTTACACATTCAATGGAAGTTTCACAAATTGCTAGAACATTGGCAAGATCTTTAGGTTTAAATGAGGACTTGACTGAATGTTTAAGCTTATCACATGATCTTGGCCATGCACCTTTTGGTCATGCTGGAGAAGATGCGCTTAACCAATGCATGGAACAATATGGAGGATTTGATCATAACATACAGACATTAAGGATAGTTACATTAATAGAGAACAAATATTATAAATTTTGTGGTCTGAATCTTACAATTGAAACATTAGACGGTTTGATCAAGCATAATGGTCCGATCACCAAAGTCGATTCCTTTAACAAAATTTTGAAAATAAATTTGTTTCGCAACAAAATAGATCTTAACAAGTTTCCATCTCTAGAGGCGCAAGTTGCTGCCATATCTGATGATATTGCTTATAATAATCACGATTTAGAAGATGGTTTAAGAGCCGGGTTATTTTCAATTCAAAAATTTAGCTCAATACCTTTTGTATCAACTTTAATTAATAAACACTTGAAGAATTTGAAAAATTTTAGAAGAGAAATAATCATTAGCCAAATTATTAGAGATTTAATTAATTTAATGGTAATTGATGTTATAAATACGACAAATAAAAATATAAAGAAAAATAACCCACAATCAATAAGAGATATCTGCAATAGAATTAGTTCAATAGTTGATTTTTCGAATAAAATGAAAAAGATGGACAGGCAAATAAAAGCTTTTTTAAAAGACAATATGTATAATCATAAAAAAGTTATTGTTAATACAAATAAAGGAAAAAGAATAATTGAAGATTTATTTAATTATTTGTTAAAAAATCCAAAAAAATATATTAATGGTGAATTATTTCAAAAAGAGCAAAAAGAACGCGTGGTAGCAGATTTTATTGCGGGTATGACCGATAGATATGCAACGAATATACATGAAAAAATAAAATGAATTTATTTTTGAATTATCAGATAAAAATTTTATCACTTTTAAAAAAGTTGAAAAAAAAGAATATTATAAATCTTCCTTCAGATTTGAGGGGCATTTTAGTTGAATCACCACCGAAAAATCAGGATGCTATTATGTCATGTAACGCTGCTATGATTCTAGCAAAAGTTAATCAAAAGACACCTTTAGAAATAGCTGAGATTTTAAAAAAATATTTTTTAAATAGTTTTAATGAATTTGAAAAAGTTGATTTAGCAAAACCAGGCTTTTTAAATATTTTTTTTAGAAACGATTTTTGGAAAACTTATTTACGCAACATAATTAAACAAGGGCCGACTTATGGGGTTAATAAGATTTCAAAAAAAAAATACAATATTGAATTTGTTTCTGCCAATCCAACTGGACCTTTGCATGTAGGTCATTGCAGAGGCGCTATTATAGGGGATGTTATTTCAAATTTGTTAAAATTTAATGGAAATATAATTACGAAAGAATATTACGTTAATGATTATGGATCTCAATTAAAAAACTTTGTGTTCTCTGTTTATTGCAGGATCTTGGAAATTACAGAGAATAAAACATTTCCAAATAATTTAAATTTGTATCCAGGTATTTACATAGTTAGTATTGCAAAAAAAATATTAAAAAAAAGAACCATAAAAAATTTTATTAATTATGAAAAAATATATAATAAATTAACCAAGGAATCCTTAGACATTGCAATTGAAATTATTAAAAACGATTTATTAATCTTGGGAATTAAACATGATAATTTTGTTTATGAATCGAAATTAATTAAAAATGCATTAGTACAAAAAACTATTAATAAACTTGAAAAACAAAATTTCGTTTATGAAGGCAAACTTCTGGCTCCCAAAGGGGAATTGACCAAAGATTGGAAAGATAGACAACAGTTGTTATTTAAATCAACGGATTTTGGAGATGATATTGACAGACCGCTAACAAAAGCAGATCAATCTTGGACTTACTTTGCTAGTGATATTGCTTATCATGCAAATAAAATTGACAGAAAATTCAATGTATTAATAAATATTCTAGGTGCTGATCATGCAGGATACATAAAAAGAATTTCAGCTGCTGTATCTGCCCTTTCTAATAATAAAATTAACCTAATATGTAAAGTATCTCAACTCGTAAAATTACTAAGAAAAGGAGAACCTTTTAAAATGTCCAAACGTAAAGGAGATTATATTACTGTAAAAGATCTAGTAAATGAAGTTGGAAAGGATTCTGTTAGATTTATGATGTTAAATAGAAGTAATGATACTGAATTAGATTTTGATTTTGAAAAAGTAACAGAGAAATCTAAAGAGAATCCTGTATTTTATGTTCAATATGCTTATGCAAGAATTAATTCTATTTTTAGATCACTTCATTTAGATATTGAAAAAAAAATAAATTTGGGTAATGAACACCTAACTTTTAATAAACACGAAACTGAAATTTTGAAAAAAATTTCAGAATGGCCAAAATGTGTTCTAATATCATCATCTAAACTCGAACCACACAGAATACCTATTTATTTATACGAACTTGCGACTTTGTTTCACGCATACTGGAATATGGGGAAAATTAAAGAAGAATATAGATTTATCATTAATAACAAAATTAATAATAAGTCTCGCTTACTTTTATTAAAAGCTCTGTCTATAGTTATAAAAAATGGTATGTCAATTTTAGGAGTATCAACACCAAAAAGTATGTAATGTTGAAAAAAATTAAATATACATTTTATATAATATCATTTTTGCTTTATGTGATATTAATAACCAATTTTTATTTTTCAGATCAAAATATTAGAGCCACCAACAAATCTAGATCTTCTTATTTAGTTAAAATTAACAATGATACGATTAATATTCCCTTATTAAAAGATGATACAAGCAACATAATCGAATATAGAAACGATATAGAAATTTATAAAAAAAAGAAGAAAAAATATAAATTTTGGGAATTAATTGAAAGCAAGTAAATGCTAAGAAAAGCTGTTATTTTTGGTATAAATGGAGTGAAATTAACTACAGAAGAAAAAGATCTCATAAAAAAAGAAAAACCCTGGGGTGTAATTTTATTTTCCAGAAACATTAAAGATTTGAATCAACTAAGGCATCTTATTGCTGAAATCAAATATAGTATTAATGATAAAAATTTTCCTGTTTTGATAGATCAAGAAGGTGGCAGCGTTTCCAGATTAAACAAAATTATTGACTTTAGTATTTTTTCTCAAAAATTATTTGGAAAATTGTATTCACAAGATAAAAATATTTTTTACCAATATTATAAAATTTATATAGAAAAAGTTTGTGATATTTTAAATAGGGTTGGTATAAATATTAATACTGTTCCAGTTTTAGATGTGCGAAGAAAAATGTCTCACAGAATAATTATTGATCGGTCCTTTTCTGAAAATTCTGATTTAGTAACAAAATTAGGTAATTTCTGTATTAATTTATTTGAAAATAAAAAGATAGCTACTGTTATTAAACATATCCCGGGACATGGAATATCTAAAATTGATAGTCATTATAAAACACCTATCGTTGAAATAAATAGAAACGAACTTATCAAAAAAGATTTTAAACCTTTTAAAAAATGTAATTCACTATTTGCTATGACGGCTCATATAATTTACTTCGTTTACGACCCCATTTATACAGCCACACATTCTAAAATAGTTATAAATGAAGTAATCAGAAAACTCATTGGATTTAAAGGGATTCTCATATCAGACGATATATCAATGAAGGCATTAAAGTATGGATTAAAAAATAATGCTACAAGAGCCTTAGATGCCGGATGTAATCTGATTCTTCATTGCAACGGAAATATCAAGGAAATGAAAAAATTAATAAAAGTTGTGCCAACTATTGATAAATTCACTCAGAAAAAAACATCACATTTTTATAAATTTTTAGGATAAAGTTAGTCATATGGAATCTGCATCACCAGAACAATTAAAAATAAATATAGACAATTATTCTGGGCCATTAGAAGTTTTACTGGACCTTGCTAAATTACAAAAAGTTGATTTAGCAAAAATTTCTATTACGCAATTGGCAGATGAATTTATAGAATTTATCAATAGTACGAAAAAAATAAATTTAGATCTGGCTTCCGAATATCTACTTATGGCCACTTGGTTAGCTTATCTTAAGTCTAGATTGTTATTGCCTGAAGATGAAGATGATGATTTCAGAGCATCTGAAGTTGCAGAAAAATTAAAGCTCCAACTGAAAAAATTAGAATTAATACGCTTGTTATCCGACCAGTTGTTAAAGAAGAAAAGACTTGGAACTGATGTTTGTATGAGAGGTATGTCTGGCGGAATCAGAACAACAGCTAATTCAAAATTTGTAGTTTCTTTATATGAATTGTTAAAATCTTATTCCAACCACGTCATGAAAAAAAGTTTTCTATCAATAAATATTCCTCTTCTACCGGTTTGCAGAACTGAGGAAGCAACTGATATAATTAAAAAAAATATAAAATCTCTAAACGATTGGAAAGAAATGTTTGATATGATTCCGGATAAATTTAAAAAAAATAAGAATCTTAGAAAATCAGGAATAGCAGGTTTTTTTTCCGCCTCCCTTGAGCTAACCAAAGAAGGGCTAATTAATATTATGCAAAAGAAAAATTTTGATAAACTGTTGATAAAAGAAAGAAAATGAACAAAAAAAGGGACTCTAGAATTTTGAAATTTCCATCTGGAATAAATGAATCCGAAAGACAAGTCGAGGCGATTTTATTTGCTGCTGCAGAACCTCTTGATATTAAAAGCATAGAAGAACGCATGAAAATAAAAGTTAATGTTCATAAAATTTTAGAATCTCTTGTCATTCAATATAAAAATAGGGGAATTAATTTAGTTTGTATTTCAAACAAATGGTCTTTTAGAACAGCTTCAAATCTTTCTCAATTAATGAATCTACAAAAATCTAATCAAAAAAAATTATCCAAGGCTGCCATAGAAACTCTAGCTATAATCGTTTATCATCAACCAGCAACAAGGTCTGAAATTGAAGAAATAAGAGGTGTAACTTTTGCTTCAGGAACTTTAGAAATATTATTAGAACTCAACTGGGTTAGGCCTGCTGGAAGAAAGAATGTTCCAGGAAAACCTATTCAATACGTTACTACAGATGAATTTCTTAGTCATTTCAATCTTCAAAAATTATCAGATTTGCCAAATGTTGAAGAACTTACTTCAGCAGGATTAATCGATGGCGGGAGAGTTGACGCTTCGATTTTCGGAACCAACAAATTTATGAAAGATCAAAATATTGAAAAGAAAGAGGATATATATTCTAATATCGACGATATGCTCAATCGATCACTTAAATCTGAAGAAGAGTAAAAGAATTCTTTAACAAACTTAAAAAATTGTATATAAATTAATTATGAGCATAGGTTTTTGGCAAATAGCAATTGTTGTTGTGTTGGTAGTGCTTCTTTTTGGAAGAGGCAAGATATCTTCTTTGATGGGAGATGTAGCGAAGGGAATAAAAAGCTTTAAAAAAGGCATGTCAGATAACCCTGATCAATCAACATCAACAACGTCATCTAAAGAAACATCAAACAAAGATCAAAATTCCGAGAATAAATAGTATACAATGCCACAAATCGGATGGTTTGAAATACTAATTGTAGTTGTTTTAGCAATATTGATTATCGGACCTAAAGACTTTCCAGTTATGTTGAAAAAAATGGGCGGCTGGATCGGATCTATAAAAAGATATTTTAATGAAATTCAAAAAGATGTAACGGACATGAAAAATACCGTAGAAGATGAAATTTCTATAGAAAATAAATATTCAAATAAAAATAAAGATAAAAAAAAAGATGAATGATGAAACAAAAAGCCAGAGCAGTTTCGTTGAACACTTCACCGAGTTAAGATCAAGATTGGTTAAGTCTATTGTTTATTTATTCATTTTTTTTATAATTTGTTATTTTTTTGCAGAAAATATTTATCGCTTTTTGGTTGAACCCTATGCTGATGCTGTTAGAGGAGATGAGCTTAACAGAAGATTGATATTTACAGCTCTGCATGAAACTTTTATTACTTATTTAAAAGTTGCTTTTTTCACATCACTGTTTGTCACAAGTCCAATAATATTAACACAAATATGGAAATTTATTGCGCCTGGTTTATATAAAAATGAAAAAAAAGCTTTGTTACCATATTTAATTGCTACTCCAACATTATTTCTTATGGGAGGTTTGTTGGTATATTATTTGGTAATGCCTCTGGCTATAAAATTTTTTCTTAGTTTTGAAACCGTGGCTGAAATTAATAGTTTACCCATA
>Ga0187833_10002972_pt1 | contig 17647 bp, 15 predicted proteins | sample ETNtaG_37_FD_167968 | JGI IMG/M metagenome (GOLD analysis project Ga0187833, IMG submission 167968) | Marine microbial and viral communities from oxygen minimum zone, Eastern Pacific Ocean - ETNP2014_SV_400_PacBio MetaG (Illumina Assembly) | ecosystem: Environmental > Aquatic > Marine > Hypoxic...
GTATCAGCGGTTTTTTTAGCTGATACATTGTACTACTCGGCTGTCGAGCTGGCCGGTCAGTCGGTTCACATCCTCCCCTCGCTACCATTTTTATTCTATTCCTTTTTACAGGGCAACTTCGAGCGTAGTGAGAACGTTGTCCGTAGGGGTCGACTAACTTTTCAACTTTGTTGAAAATGCTCAGTAACAAAGTTAACTGACATTGTGTAGTCGCTATGCAGCCCATCTAACTCCACTAACATTACCATTATGCCCAAATTGAGGGTTTTGCGCTCTAACAACACTACCATACCTTCCTGTTGTTCCAACATCTTTCTTAAAATCTGAAGTTCCATCTATTAAGCATGATTTAAGATCTCCTGGTGTACATTTGGCCAATCCCCCATTCTCTTTAATCCTATTAAAGAAATAAGGTCCCACCATCTGTCCATACAAAGTACCAATACTATTCTGTCCTTGATCTGAAGTACTTACAGCTACATCATTACCCTTACATAATTTATCCGCAAAACCTCCCGATTGGCAAGCTCCTGTAAAGTATAATTCTCTCCCTCCCTTTATATTCTTAGAATATTTTACTAATTCTGAATCATGCAAATATTCTCGTCCATTCTTCAATCCGACTTCACTATTATCATTAAAGTTACTAGTTCCATGTGCTGTCAGATAGAGACAAAAGGTATCATTAGCATCAACTTTATTAGCCATTTGAGCTAAAGCTTTTTCCAGATTAGCTTCACTACCAATATTGCTAAAATCCTGATTTTTCATAGCGTTTCTCAACTGATCTGCACCGCTTGGATAAAATTGACCACTGGGATCCATACTATGAGGTCCATTAGGAGTCATTACTATAATATTCTCTTGAGGAATTCCCATCTCCACCATATGATTATGGGCACGAATCATCTCTGAGGTAAACATATCATTTGTTGGATACGGACTAAAACTCATGAAATTTCGGTGATGCCGATCAAAACCAGATATTAATATAGCATACTGCTCGGATTGATTTATTCCAGCAACACTTGCAACATCATAAGCTCCTCTTTCTATAGTATCAGCTACACTAGCTACCATATCATTTCCAAATTCTTTAGCATCATCCAAGTATTTACCTTCTGAAAAATAACTTTTAACATCATCAACCATCTCTCCACCAAAAGCATACTTTCCTTTATCCCATCCATCTTTGACTCCATCAACTACAGAATCTTTAGTATCTCCAGCAAAAGCCCAACTTTGTTTACCCATATCTTTCACATCAGAAAACAAAGCTCCACTTTTTGCATAGTGATACAGCCCTTGAAATACTCGTCCATCCCATAATGCCTTCCCGGCCATAATTTTTTGTTTAACACCTTCATATTCATTTTTAACATCCTTAACTAATTCACCATCAGTCACATAAGCAACTCCATTTTTTACTTTTCCCGGAACTGCTTTCACATCCTCCATCTCAATATCTTTTACATCACTAACAACATCTTGAATTCCATGACTTCCTAAACTCAAACTAATATAATCTCCTGCAAAGTTATTCACAAAACCTGCACTGGTTGCAACTAATCCTGCCATTCCAGCCCTTATTCTTCCAGAGGTATTCTTCTTAATCTTCTCAGCCCCTTTTTCAGCCATTCCAGCTATCCATTTGGTTCCAATAAGACTACCATATCCTTTCATACCAATAGCTCCATCGATAATATATGGCTGAACTTTTGATCGATAAAAATCATCATCTTCTAAATTCTTAATACCCTTACGTATCTTCCGTTTAGTCAAATTTTTCTGCAAAGCTCCATTTTTAATTCCTAAAACTTTCTCAGCACCTTTCTTCAAATACATTCTTTTATCTACAAAGCCACTTACTTTATCTGCAACATAATCATTACTCAAAACTTCCTTACCTGTATAGCCTGCTGCCCCTAATCCAAATCGTAATCCTAACAAAGCAGGATAGATTCCAGTCGCAACTGCACCTCCATAAAAGAGTCCAGTTGCCAAATTACCTTTACCTAAAAACTTCCCTTTTTTAGCTCCAGCTTTATACTCAGACCAATCGACCTTATCACTAACCAAATTTTTTCCAGCAGTATACACTTTTTGAACATCTTTAATGGGATTTGCAGCTCTAAGACCTTCAACAACAGCCTTTCCTGCAGTAGGCGCAGCTTTCACAATACCTTCTAATCCTAATTTAGCACCTTGATAACCTATATTTGCAGCTCCAGCACCAATATCATATCCAGTACTCAAGGCACTCTTTCCAGCACCAACTACTTTAGAAACTAATCCCTCCTTATTCTTTCTACTACGACTTCTTGTCTTCCTTTTCCGTTTTGCAGGTACACCCCAACCTACAGCACTAGCTAAGCTCATTATAAGTATAACTCCATATATTCTTTAAAGCATATCTATATAGAAAATATAGGAATTTTGAGTAATTTTACTTCATTAGCAGCCACCACAACTGCTCACTGTGTGAGCCAGTTGTTGTGGTGGCTGGAACAACATAATTACTACACAACCCTAAACTTTTTATACCCTCTTCACTATTTTATCAAAATGTTAATTGCAGGTATAGAAGAAGCAGGCCGTGGTCCAGTAATAGGACCTATGGTCATGGTAGGAGTATTAGTAAATGAAAAAGATCAAGAAAAACTAAGATCTTTAGGAGCTAAAGACTCAAAACTACTAACTCCCAGAACAAGAGAAATTCTCTATGAACAAATCACAAATATCGTAAAGGCATACGAAGTTAAAATCCTAACCAATCAAGACATAGACAACGCTCTAAACGATCCAGACAATAATCTAAACAACCTCGAAGCTCAAACCTCTGCAGAACTCATAGACAAACTACAGCCAGACAAAGCAATCGTTGACTGCCCTTCTACAAACATAGCAGCATATAGAGACTACATAAAATCACTATTAACAAAGAAAATAGAAATCATAGCAGAACATAAAGCGGACATAACCTACCCAGTCGTCTCCGTAGCTTCTATTATTGCTAAAGTAATTAGAGACCAAGAAATTGAAAAATTAAAGAAGAAATACAACATTCAATTCGGCTCTGGCTATCCTGCAGATGAAAGAACAAGAGAATTTCTAAAGAAAAATTACAACAAATACCCTATTTTCAGAAAAACATGGTCAACCTACAAGAAGGTAATTGAAGCAAAAAAACAGACAGATTTGGCTAATTTTTAACCCATCTTCCCTTGTTACGAAAACTTTATAAACAAACTTCAGTCATTTCTAGGTAATTCACTATGACAAAAATAAACAAAATCGTTCTCGACGGGTTCAAATCCTTCGGAAAACGAACCGAGCTACTGTTCGGAAATAATTTTAATTGTGTTTTAGGCCCAAACGGTTCAGGAAAATCAAATATTCTTGACGCCCTGGCATTCGTCCTAGGTAAATCCTCATCAAAATCAATGCGAGCAGAAAAAACTGCAAACTTAATCTACAATGGGGGAAAATCCAAGAAGGGTGCAAAACAAGGTGAAGTATCAATCTTCTTCGACAACTCAACAAAAATTTTCCCCACAAAAGATCAGGTGCTTAAAGTTTCAAGATTTATAAAAAAAGACGGTGCTTCTAAATACAAAATTAATGATGAAAGTAGAACAAGACAACAAGTCGTCGACGTATTAAACTATGGAAGAATCCATCCAGACGCCTATAACATTATCATGCAAGGGGATATTGTAAAGATGGCAGAGATGACTCCTATGGAAAGACGAGGGGTAATTGATGAAATCTCAGGAATATCTATCTATGAAGAAAAGAAAGACAAAGCAGTAAAGGAGCTCCAAAAAGTAGATGGCAAATTAGGAGAAGCAGAGATTGTGTTAAAAGAAAGAAAAACATATTTAAAAGAACTCAGAACAGACCGAGATCAAGCTTTAAAATACAAAGACCTGAATGACAAAGTCAGGACGAACAAAGCTTCCTACTTAAATCTACAAATCCAACGACAAAAGAAAGACAGAGATAAAATTCAAACCGATATAACAAAAATAAAAGAAGATTCAGATAAAGGACAAAAAAGAATTGACGAGATAAATGAAGAAATAGAAAATAAGAATACACAATTAGACGAAATTAAAGTAGAAATTGAACAAAAGGGAGAGAAAGCTCAAGTTGAAATTCAAAAAGAATTGGACACATTAAGAACTGATGTAGCAACAAACAAAACACGAGTCTCAAGCATTCAAAACGAACTAGTCAAAATCCAACAAAGAAAAGACCAACTCCAAAACAACTTATCAGACATTGATGAGAAAATGGAGACCTTCTCCACAGAAAAGAAAGATTTCGAAGAAAGAAAAGATGTCTATGTTAAAGAATTAGAAGAAGTAGAAAAAAAGATTTCCTCATTCAAAGAAAAACATCATTTTGACAAAGAAGGAGAATCAATTGAAACTATGATTGAAGAAATTGATAAATCTTCAGAAGATAAACAACTAGAAATTCAAAACTTAAGAGAAAAACAACAATCACTCTTAAGAGAAAAAGACAAAGCAGAATTTCAAATTCGAACGATAGATGAAAAAATAGAAAAAGTTGCTGAAATTGAAAAAGGTCATAAAAAAGAAATTGACGACCTAAAAAGCAAAAAAGCACAATTCAAAGTAACAAAGAAAGATCTAGAATTAAAACTGGACGAACTCACCAATCTTTCTCAAAAACTACTGGATACAGAGAAACATCTCCACACCCATAGATCAGCATTATCAAGATTACAAGCTCAAGATGAAGGAAACAAAGAATCTATGTTTGCCAATCTAGCAGTAAAGAAAATCTTAGAAAATAAATCCAAGTTTGGAACTATCCATGGAACAGTAGCCGAATTAGGAAATGTTCCTGCAAAATACGCTCCTGCTCTAGAATCAGCTGCAGGTCCAAGAATGAACTCCATTGTAACAGATTCAGACGATGTTGCAGCCAAATGTATTTCCTACTTAAAAAATAACAAATTGGGACGAGCTACATTCCTCCCAATCAATAAATTAAAACCAGCAAATAAAGATTCTTCAATTAAAAACATTTCACAAAATGGAGTAGAAGGCTTAGCAGTTGATTTAGTAACATATGATAAAAAGTTTGAAAAAGTCTTCTCCTATGTATTCCAATCAACATTAGTGGTTAAAGACATTCCAACAGCCCAAAAAGTAGGCATTGGAAAAGCAAGAATGGTAACCTTAGATGGGGACTTAACAGAGACTTCTGGAGCCATGCACGGAGGATATCGTTCTAAACGATTAACTTCATTCAAAGATAACTCTATCGAAAAGAACATCACAGCTACTCAATCAGCATTAACTGAAGCAGAATCCCTTCAAAAATCTCTTACAACAAGAAAAGTACAATTAGAGACAGAAGTAGTCCATCTAAGAGAAGGAAAAGCAGAATTAGAAGGAGATATTATTAGAACAGAAAAGGGCCTCCATCTAGATTCATCAGACCTTGACGCTTCCAAATCATACAAGGAAGAATTAAAACAAACTCTCACTCAAGTGGACAAGGACATGGTGGATGTAGATAATAGCATAAACTCAGTGAATAAAGACTTAGCTCAAGTAAAAATAAAGAAACAAGAATTACGAGATAAAATTTCCCAATTAAAACAACCTACATTAATTGCAGAATTAAATGCTTTTGAGCAAAAGAGAAACGAAACAAGAGAACAAATTATCCAAATTGATGGGGAAATTAAATCCATCAATACAAGAACAGAAGAAATATTTGGACGAGATAAATCAAATACTGCAAAAATTGTTTCAGATATTGAAAAAGAAGAAATCGAATTTTCGGAAGAGCTCACAATCCTAAAGGAAAAAATTTCAGGCCAAGAATCATCCTTACAAAAGAAAGAACAATCTCAACAAGACTTCAACACAAAATTCAGAGATTTATTTACACAAAGATCTACCATACATGAAGAGACCGGAAAGTTAGAAAATGAAGTAGAATTGATCCAAGAAAGAAAACGAGACAAAGATAAACGTTCAAACACATTATCCTTACAAATTGCTCAAGTAAAGGCACACATAGCAGGTCTAAAGGAGGAGTTTGCTCAATATGAAGGAGTAAAACTAGTCACCTCCAAAAATGAACAAGACCTAAAGAAAGAAATCAATGATTTCGAACGATTAAAGGATAAAATGGGTAATGTAAACTTACGAGCTTTGGAAATTTATGAAACAGTTGAAAAAGAATACGCAAACTTAAACGAGAAGAAAGATACTTTGTTGAAAGAAAAAGAAGATATCGATTTATTAATGGGCGAAATTGAAGGAAAGAAAACAGACCTATTCATGAAAACATTTACAGCAGTAAACAACAACTTCAAAAGAATATTTGGTACACTCCAGAAGAAAGGAGATGCATACCTAGAAGTTGAAAATCCTGCCCAACCATTTGAGGGCGGTCTTCATTTCAACGTAAGACTAACAGGAAATAAATTTATGGATATCCGTTCACTCTCCGGCGGAGAAAAAACATTAACAGCTTTAGCATTCATTTTCGCAGTCCAAGAACACGATCCAGCATCATTCTATGTCTTAGATGAGGTTGACGCTGCTCTAGATAAACATAATTCAGAAAAGTTCGCAAACTTAATCGGAACATATGCAAATAAAGCCCAATATGTGATCATCTCACACAACGACCAAGTCATCTCCGAAGCTGAAAACTTATACGGAGTTTCTATGAACGAACATGGACAAAGTAAAGTTGTCAGTCTTAAAATTTAACCCAATACTTTCTTAATATCACTAACAGTATTCTCCCATGGAAATCTCTCAATAATAGTAGCTCTTGCACGTAATCCTAACTGCTCACGCAATCCTGGATCTCCAATAAGCTTTTCTAACTGTTCAACAAGTTTTCGAACATTTCCACGACCAAAAAAAAGACCATTAATTCCTTCTTTAACATAGCTTCTCAAAAATCCAACAGGAGTCACAACAACAGCTTTTCCACATGACATGGCTTCCATAGTAGCAATACTAGAAGTCTCAGTAAGAGATGAAAGAACAAACATATCCATGGCTTGATAGTAAGGAACAACATTATCCTGTCCACCCACTAAAGTAACACCACTCTTCCTCAATCTTTCCACTTCTTCAGGTATTCCCTCACCAACAACCAACAACTGAATATCTCTATATTTCTTTCTTAAAATTACAAATGCCCTCTCCAACGTCCCTAAATCTTTCTCTCGAGCAATCCTACCTACATATCCAATAACAATATCTTTTCTACGAAACTTTAATTTCTTCTTAGCTTCCCCCCTATTGCCTGGAACAAAACTATCACTATCTGTCCCCACATGAACAATTTTTTTAGGGGGTCGAATTTTCTCTCGAACCAAGACATGCCGAATCTCAGACGAAGGAACTAAAATAACATCACATTTGTTATACAAATAAGTGGCAACTTTCTTAGTGACAGTATATGCAAATTCTTTATATCTCTTAACACTTTTACTCACCAGTTCCCATTCTATGGAGTGCATATAAGAGATAACTTTCTTTTTCTGCTTAGAGGCATAATAAATCGCAGGAGCTCCTATTGGACCAATACTCTGACTAAACACAACATCACTAGAAGCAACAAGTTTCTTAATTTTCCGTAAATCAATAACACTAGGTGTATAATCTCCAATAGTAACCTTTTGCAAAGGAATCCTAATCAACGTAATTCCTGGAAATTTAACTCGTGTACCTACAAAAGCCGGTGCAACAACAGTAATATCATACTCACCTGTCAATCGAGGTATAATCTCAGAAAGAAAACGTGCAACACCATCCCATCTAGGCAAAAAAGAATCTGTCGCAATTAAGAGTTTACGTTTCATTGTATCTTAAAAAATACTTCTGCATATCTACAATTTTTCTTCCGTCCATTCACTATGGCTTGAAAATACACACTCCATAACAAACTAATAATACTCCCCATCTGGCTTTTATGCACTAAAAATGATTTTATCTTTTTACCAAAGGTTTTAGAAATGTTAACAATAAGTTTAGGTTCATTACGACGCCTAACATTAAGAGGATTCCACACATTGAAGCTATACACATCTCCTTTAAACTTCACCAATTTAACGACATCCATAACCACTTTCAAAACAGCTCTATGGTCAGGATGAGGATCGTCCATATTATGTGTAAAAATTTTATCAGGTTTTTCTTTAGAGAAGATTTTCTTAAGCATCTCACGAGCTTTTAACTGTTCTTTAACATCCAACAAATTTCCTTCATGAAGATCTAAGAACTCAACTCCACCACCACCAAGAATTTTATCACTCTTAATTGCTTCTCTAATTCTTTCTTTACGAATAACTCCTCTTTTCAGATGAGGGTGACTATTTTCACCTACAAAGAACACATAGGTTTTAACCTTTTTACCCTCTTCAATATATCGGGCCATGGTGCCACCTGCACCAATAATCTGATCATCATTATGCGCACATAATACTAAGACTTTTTCCTTTACCATAACTATGAAAGAACTAAAGCGGTATAAAAAAGTTCCCTATTTTATACTAACCTTAACCATCTTAATTTCTTCTTTGGGTCGATCACTGCCATCAACTTCTACCTTTCCAATCTGTTCAATAATGGGCATTCCGATGACAACTTTCCCAAAAATAGCATGTCTCCCATCAAGATGTGGTGTAGGGCCTAGAGTAATAAAGAATTGACTCCCACCTGTATTAGGTCCAGCATTAGCCATACTTAAAATTCCTTTAGAATCATGTTTTAATCCAGGTCCAAACTCATCTTTAATCTCATATCCAGGACCACCTGTTCCATCTCCACTAGGATCTCCTCCCTGAATCATAAAACCATCAATAACTCTGTGAAATATAATACCATCATAAAATCCTTTTTCAATTAAATCTACAAAATTCTTTGTTGTAGCTGGTGCTTTGTCTTCATAAAGTTCAATCTCAACATTACCCATACTTGTTTCCATTAAAACGTGTCTGTTCATATTCTCTCCCCCGTTGTTATCCACATTAGTTTCCACAGAACCTGCACAACCTAATAGAATAATCAAACTTAGTAATATTAGCTCTTTTTTCATATTCCAAAATATTTTCCCAAATCCGTAAATACCACTAGACAAGTAGAGCTAAAGTATATAAATCTTCTCGTCTTATTACATTTCAGGAAAAAGGGGAAAGTAAAGTTAACATAAATTTTCTTTCGGAAAATCACGAAATGAATTTAAGCTTCCTTTACTGAAAGGTCTCTTTTTCTTAATCCAAAGTTTAAAGAATTGAAAACTTTGGAGGTAATCGAAATGAATAAGCGAGAAAAAATAATACAACTGATCAAACAAGATAAATCAATAAATCATATATCCAGAACACTTGAGGTAGGAAAATCCACCATTTACTACCATTACAAAAAGATCAAAGGCAGAAAAATCAAAGAAGTGAAGATTAATGGCACAGATGACATGATTGGTGAATTTATAGGATTATTTGCAGGAGATGGGTGTTTTTACAAGGCAAAGAATTACCTTTATAGAATATATTTGATTTTTAATATCACCGAAAAGAATTTTGTTTTAGAAACTAAAGATTTACTAACAAAATTATTTGATAAATCACCATCTATGTATAGAAGCCTAAATACGTTGATTCTTTTATATAGATCAAGAGACATATTTGATTTCATAATGTCCTATTTGCAGTGGAGTCCATATAAAAGAAAGGCTCATACAATTTGCCTGAGGAATCACAACCATTCAAGAGCGTTCAAAATTGGTTTCCTCCGTGGAAATGTAGACAGTGATGGTCACATTTCAAAAAATGTAATCAGTTTTGCTTCCTCCTCTCCATATCTGATTGATGATATTCGAAAGTTCCTTTCAGATTTAAATATCCAACATAAATATAGAGAGTATGAAGAAAGGAGAACAAATAGGGTAAATATGCATCATGTTAGAATTCTAAAAGAAGATAGAACGAAATTTATGTTATTAATCAAACCAAGAGAATTGAAAAATTTAAAAAAGTATGCGCCGGCTGGGATTTGAACCCAGATAGATGGCTATCGACTTTTCCGAAAATTTCGGAAAATTGGAAGGCCACAGTCATGCCATTAGACCACCGGCGCATTAGATAATAGAATGAATATCTGCTTTATAAAACTGACGTTTATTTCTCTCTTTTAACAATAAAAATCCAAGCAAGAATTGCCCCAATAATATCAGCAACTAAATCCATAGAAGTATTAATATATCCACCTACTCCTGTCGCAGGCATTACAACTACTGCAGCAAACTCCAAAATTTCATTGAGAGCTCCTAAACCGAGTCCTGCCATAACTACAACAATACCCACACCAACCCATCCATGCTTTTCAGATAAATGAGGTTTCAAAACTTCCCACATGACAACAGTAGCCACAAAAAATCCAACGATATGCACAAATTGATCATATCTAAAAATATTATAGGTATCATTTAACCTTAAAATCATAAATTCATACAATCTACCCTCTCCAACAGTAATCCATCCACCAGACATATGCAAAAATCCCCACAAGGACAATCCCCATACAGCAAATGGACTATAATCAATCTTATGACTACTCTTCAAAAGGACCCAAAAAAAGAATACAACAATACTCACATAAAACACGAATTCATAATTTTTCTGGCTAATATAGAATATTCCATAAAATAGCAGATACAAAAAAGTAACTAAGGCTACAGTCTTATATTTGGGTTTAATCAAGCTCACGCCTTAAATTAGAAGTAAACCTATTAAAATCTTCCTCTTTTACACAGAATCCGCAAGCTTGTTCGTGTCCGCCACCATATCCTTCAACACCAATAAGACTCTTATCCAGAATGGGCGGAAGTTTCATATGTTTCCCACAACGTAGACTTCCTTTAACTTGTCCACCTTTTTTCCGAGCTACGAGTACAACCTTCTTAGGATATCGATAAATCAATTCATTTGAGACATCAGCACTAAAGGACATAACATTTGCGTCGTAGATAAATTCAACAAGAGTTTCGTCCTTAACCGCTTCTCGAGCATCTTTCCACAATCGTTGATACAGTTCATTGATAGTTACAAACCGTTTCCAGATAAACTTTCCTTGTGCAGTAGTCTGACCTAAAATTTCCTCAGGGTCATCTATCCGAGTTAACACTTTAATATATTTCATAGCATCGTTAGTAGTCCCTTTCAAAATAAAACTAAACACTCGAATTAATGTACCCAAACGTGAATTGTAAATAGCATCAGGTGCAACATTAATTTTTTTATCCAATAACTTAGGATATGCCTTCTGGAAGGCTTTAACTGTATCCGTATAGAACCAATCTGCAGTAATACCTAAGGCAGCTATCCATAAATCTTGTTGAACGGCTCCATAACACAATTCAGCTGTAGGACAATGCTTTTCTTTATCTGCTAGTCGTGGATTAAAGTATTTGACATTATTAATCTCTGCAGGTCCGTGATGATCAACCCATATAACAGGTCTTTTACACTTATCAACAAACTCTTGATCAACAACAGCAACATCTAGAATAAAGATTTTATCAGGATTATACTCTTCAACTTTAGGTAGTAATGTTTCATCTAATTTAGGATGAGTTTTAACAATAATTCCCTTACCTTCTCGTTTGTATCTATAAAATAATAAAAATGAGCTTAATCCATCCGGATCATCATCGAAAAAGAACAAAGGTCTCTGACATTCGTCTAATTCTTTCTTTAAATCTTTGTATTGTTTGTCTGTTAGCATTTTTGGTCCGAGTATAAAAAAAATACACTAAAAATAATGAGTATAACTTGGTTTATAAAGTTATGGTTCACGTCTTATAAGCCTCGAGTGTATACATCACACCTTCAGTTTTATTTGGTACATTTCCCACAGTAGAAAAACCACTTTTACTTAGAATATCCAAAGCCACATCTGTAGAAAGTAAAGATTGAGATCTACGTCCAGCTGTTCGCAAAAGTCTTTGACTTAAAATCTCAAATTCACTTTGATATTTCTCAAAAACATCTTGAGATTTTAATGACGCTTCTAATACCCTCACCAGTCGTTCCTGATCTCCCCCTTCTTTTCTAGCAGTAATAACAAAAACACCACCTGGTTTCAATACCCTGTGAGCTTCCCGAATATGTCCCTCATAATCATCTGACAAATGAGCAGCCATCATACTGCTTACCCCTTCAAATGCACAATCTTTAATTTCTTCCAAGTCAGCGATATCACCCTGAACAAAAGTTATTCGATCCAAAAACCCCTTCTCTTCTGCTTTGTCATATAGCTTCCTAAGAGACATCCCTGCACGATCATAACCTGTAACTGTTTTACCTGCTTCTAAATATTTAATAGTAAGATTGCCCGTTCCACAAGCAAGATCAATAATCGGATTACAATCTTTCAATGCTTCCATATGTATCATCATCACATCCTGATAATGCGCAGACAAAGGCAAAAGTAAATCATACACTCTAAGAAATTCACGATCGTCAAAAATATTTTTCAGTACACGAGGCATAATTAAGGTAATTTTCATATCTTTTATAAAACCTGACATTATATTCCATACATGCCCAAATCAATCCGTATTTGCCCCAAATGTAAGTCAACAGACGTCTCCAAAGACTTTTCAACCATGTCCTACACTCAATCATCCTTCTTCAACCAATACAAGTGCAATAAATGCAAGTACAATTCACAATTCTTCCCAGAAATAGATATTGAGAAATAATTCAACTATTTCCTAAAACTCTCTCTGCCATATCAATTTCCTTAACAGGCATCACAACCTTCTCCAATTTTTTATCTTGAATAGCTTTCCAAATCTTCTCCCCAACATCTTTTGCCGTAGGAAACCTTTCCATAATAAACAAAACCCTTTCTTTCTCAACTAATTTCCGAACAAAGCCTTTACCAGAAAATTTCTCCTCAACAGCTTTTACCCTAAGAAGTAAATCATCATAACCTTCCAATGTAGAAATTTTCACTTTACGTTTCAAATCCAACTCATCAATAATCTCATCAGTCATTTTACTTTCATGCATAAGAACACTTTTTATCATTTTCACATATCGTTCAGTTTTATCAAAATCCTCTCCTTCTAACCTTTGCCCTCTACATTTATTGACCTCAGTTAAAATTTCATCAGCCGCATCTTTATGTTCAACTAAAATCCATAACGGAAATAACCTACAATTCATAGGTCTACCTTTATAATTATCACACTTCAACCCTTTTCGAAAATTACAAGGTATACGTAAACCCAAATCGAATTCATAGACATCATCTTCCTGCGTTTGAAACGGCACAATACCAACATGTTTTTCAAATAACTCTACAACACTCATTCCACTCTCAGAGCCCATCCGAATCAAGTCTCCAACAGTCACACCAATCTGTGTAGCAGGATTAACACAACACTCTCCACAATCAAAACATTGAAACATAACACAACAAAGCTTATTAACTTTTTAATGATTGTTGTAATGAATGAGATTCAACCCACTCCGTGATAAACAAGTTAAATTCTCTAACATTAAACAAAAACTCACGAAAAAAGACTTCTTTGGAGAAGCTCCTGCACCATTTATCGGCAGATACAACTATCCAAATATTAACGTTGGCATACTCTCACCCGTAGACATCAAAGAAAACACTTGGGAATATGATGCACCAAGACATTGGTCTTCTCAAGATTATCAAATTCCCAACATCATAGACTTCAGGTCAGAATTAATCAACTCAAGATTTACTTCAAATGTAAAAGATGTAAATCTAGCACCAAAGATGCTTCAAATTACCCAAGAAGTAGGGATGGCCTCAAAACCAGTAGAAGTAGAAATAAACTTAGAGAAAAAGCCATTCTTCAGAGTAGACACAAATAAATTCGTAGCTCCAACCGGTCCTAAAGGACATATAGAAAGGGCGAGAATAACATCCAACTCAAAAATTTCCTCAAAAGTAGAGTATGTAGTAAATGACTATGGCCTTAAAGCAAACGATGCAGCCATTAACCTCTACGAAAAAGGATTCGACGAACAAGTTGTCCAAAAACTACTATCAGTAGGGACCCTAGGAATAAAAACACAGAGAAAACTTGTTCCAACAAGATGGAGTATAACTGCTGCTGACGACACCATAGGAAAACACATCATAACAGAAATAAAAAAAAATAGCGAAGCAGACTACCAAGCATACATGGGTGGCTATCTAGGAAACTACTACCTTATCATGTTCTTTCCAGAACCGTGGTCATATGAACTGTTCGAAACATATGCTAATGGAATCCCAGAAAAAAATCCAGACTACACTACAGACTTTGAAGTCTATGAAGGAAGAAAATCATACGCAAAAGACACCGTTGGCGGTTATTACACTGTTAGATTAGCAATCTTAGAAAAATTAAAGCAAATGAAACGCCAAGCTACCGCAATTGCCTTAAGATTCATAACAAATGAATACACCCTCCCGCTAGGTGTCTGGGTAACAAGAGAAGCAGCAAGAAGGGCCATGTCATCTAAACCCATCTCATTCTCTGACAAAACCTTAATGATAAAATACGCAGACCTCATAATAAAAAGAAAATTCAATTACAACATTCACCATCTATTAAACAACTCATATCTATACAGAAAGCAAAAATACCAAAAGAAACTAAGCGCTTTCTAGAAGTTAGGGCTTACAAAATAACAAAAAACCTAAATTTAGGGCTTACTTAAAAATCGCCAAAAAGGCGATTTTTTTTACACTACCCCCACTTACTAAATATCTTCTCCCAAGTATACATTAACTCATTGTAAAAGAACGCAACAATCTCATTATAGTCCTCACTAACTCCATCCAAATCAGCCTTATGCCCTCTATCCAAAGCTGCATAATAGTGTTTCCTTTTTTTCTCTTCGATGATCAAAAGAGGAAACCTCTCCCTTATCAATATCAAGTTACTCAACATCCTGCCAGTCCTACCATTACCGTCATAAAAAGGATGAATTCTCTCAAATTTCTCATGAAATAAAGCACTTAAAACTAAGGGGTGTAATTTTTTCTTCCATTTTCTATACCATTTTAACAATATTTCCATGTCAGTCTGAACATATTTGCCAGGACTGGGTAAAAATTCAGCCCCGATAACTCTTACCCCTCTCGTTCTATAATCACCAGTTCGTTGATCAATTTTTTCCAAAATACCAGCATGTATTTGAACAATCACTTCATGCGTTATCTCAGGTTTCTCCTTTAACAGCCATTCAAATACTTCCTTGGCATTAATATGGTCATACACTTCTCTCAAGTCCTTCCCAGAAGGACTTTTCCCTCTATTCAACACCATGTCAGTCTGCTCAATAGTAAGAGTATTACCTTCTATTGTATTAGTATTGTAAATATAAACTGTCTTAAAATCTCTAAACATATCTTCAATGAGTTTTTTATCTAAATGCTTCAATTTATCTGAAAATTCCTTCTTAATCTTTTGCAAATCCCTAAGTTCCTTTTTAGTAAGAAATTCAACAGATTGTTTATTCTTAATTATCTTATCTAATTCATTCTTAGTGAAAGGTCCTTTTCCCAAATAAGCAACAGTCTTAGTCTTCACATTACCATTATCCCTATAAGACTCTTTCAGATAGTAATACTCCTCATTATGTATCTTCTTTTTCTCAACATACATAAGAAAAGTTAGGGCTTACAAATATATAAATATATCGATTTTAGGGCTTACAATTCAATAACTAGAATCTACTCCAAATACAACAAACCAATCATAACAGCTATTCCTAAAACCATAAAGAAAAACTGCTTCACTAATTTAGACATAGGATACACATCCTTCCTTAATTCTGGAATTAAATCACTCCCTGCAATATAAATAAATCCTCCAGCAGTAAAAGGTAATAATCCAGCAACAAATCCTCCACCTTGTAACAACAACACAATAACAGCTCCAATTACAGCAACTAAAGCACTCCCAAGATTAAACAATAATGCTTTACTACGAGAATAACCTGCATGTAGCAAAACTCCAAAGTCTCCAATCTCTTGAGGAATCTCGTGTAAAGCCACAGCAATAGTTGTTGCAACTCCAATCTGAGGACCTGCTAAAAAAGCTCCTGCAATAACCATACCATCAATAAGATTGTGTAATCCATCCCCAATAATATTCATAGTCCCGTGAGGGTGCGGATGATCATCTGAAGTAGGGATATGACAATGTCTCCAGTGTATAAAATTCTCCAAGACATAAAACAACACTATCCCAGAGATCAAATATAATCCAAATTCCAATCCTGATCCAAGTTGAGAAATACCTTCTGGAATAAGATGAAAAATCGCCCCACCGAACAAACTCCCAGCAGAAAAACTCACCATAAAGACCAATACCTTACGAAGTCTATCTTTACTAAATCCAAGTGTAAAAACACCAATAAGAGAAAGTAAACTAACTGCAAGAACAGCAATGATAGTATTAATCCAAACTCCCATACTCATCAAAGTCTCACCATCATTTAAAAAAGTATCGTATGGGAAAAAATACTACTGGACGTTGCCCTTATTTTTCGGCTAATGGTCCGAAAAATAGAAGGGTAGGCTCACTGTGTGAGCCACCAAGTCCAGTAGCAAGGCAAATTCTGTAACTACTCCAACACCACAATCAATAAAAACCACAAAATCAATATCTCTATATGGCAAACTTTTACCCATCACTACACAAATTAAGAGAAGCAATCTCTACATTACAAAAACACAGTATAGATTTAAACAAAGAATTAGACCGTTCTAAACAAGTATATGATTTCAAAGCAAAACAAGAAATGGTATATAGAGATGCATTCACTTCTTCATTACAAAGACTAAAAGATGAATCAATCCATCTAAACGCACATATCACCATCCCAAGTAACCAACCTATAATAAATGAAATGCTCCAATTAATGCCAGACATAGAAACAAAAGACTTAGAATCATTACAAAAAACGATAACAAAACTAGACCAATTATACAATAGATTAGACGTTCCAACAAAAACCAATTTCTCAACACCCCAATCCTTACCTACAGTTATTGAAGCAGAAATAAAAGCAGACTTAAACGAAATGGAGAAATGTTTTGCAAATAAATGCTTTAGATCTGCAGTTATCCTATGTGGAAGACTCATAGAAACGACTCTCCATTGGAAATATTATGACGCTACAGCATTCGACTTACTAGAAAAAAACCCAAACATGGGTCTAGGAAGTCTTATTGCAAAACTCAGAGAAAAAGACATCGAATTAGATCCAGCACTACAACAACAAATACACTTAATCAACCAAGTAAGAATATTCTCAGTCCATAAAAAACAAGAAGCATTCCACCCAACAGAGGACCAAACACATGCAATAATCTTATACACTGTCGATATTCTAAACAAACTATTCACAAAGCAATAAAACCTAGAATAAACAATAATTTTATAAAACCTTAATCTAAAAAGAACCATTATGGTCACAATCCAGCTAAATAATAAGGTATTTTACCTACTTCTAACCATATTACTAATAATTACAATTAGCTTAACTGTTTTTGCTCTTACCCCTCTTAATGGTCATGATGTTTCTCAGATTGAT
>Ga0187833_10002973_pt1 | contig 17644 bp, 24 predicted proteins | sample ETNtaG_37_FD_167968 | JGI IMG/M metagenome (GOLD analysis project Ga0187833, IMG submission 167968) | Marine microbial and viral communities from oxygen minimum zone, Eastern Pacific Ocean - ETNP2014_SV_400_PacBio MetaG (Illumina Assembly) | ecosystem: Environmental > Aquatic > Marine > Hypoxic...
AGTTATTTTATACAACATATAAACCATCACTCCCATTAACAAATACCCCACAACTATTCCCAAAAATCCAAAAAAACTAATCGTCTTCTTATACCTAGTCCCAACATACTCAATAAACCTAATCCCCACCTGCGTCCTATAAAGATACATAATCCCTTCCCTCTTCAAATTATGCTTCCGAGTATAAAGAAACCAAACAACCCCTAGAGTAAACAACACCAAAAATATTATATCGTAAATATAAAAGCTCATCTTATCTTATCAACTAATTCCTTTTTAATTATATCTCTTTTCTCTCCTGAAATCATAAACAAATTCTTTTCTATCATTTTATTTGAAACCGTAAAAATATAGTTTAATTTAATAATACTATCTTTTATCGCACCTTCTTTCTTACTTAAAGAGACTCCTTTCATTTTTAAATTTGACGTTATGCCTAAAACGACAACATTACCGTTTTCTTCAAATAAGATCACTGCAGGGCGCTTCTTCATTTCAAAGGTGTCTGCATATTGAACAGAAGTAAGAACAACTTCTCCAAAATTATGCATTTTCCCAAGCCTCGTCCTCCTCATTATCCCAAAGTTCTTTCATTTTTTCCCGCTGTATCTTATGTAAAAACTCATCGTACTGATTGCTTTCCTTAACTTTAGAAAAAATATTTATCATCTTACTCAATAACTCATCATATGTCTGTCTAGGATGTTCCCGAGATTCCCTTAGTTTCTCAATAATTCTTTTATCTAATAAAATTGTCGAATGATTCTCCATTATATAACGCCTATATATTAACTATACCTCTTATACATATATAAAACTTTTGAGAATTATTACTTCTTCCTAATCGGCCTAAACGCAGTCTTCAAACACTTCCTACATCTAACCTTCTGTTCAATTATCTTCCTAGGATCTGCCCGAAGCTTAGCCTTACAATTCTTACAAACAAACATATTCTTGTACAATCGAGCCTGCGTAACTGGTAATTTTGTTGCCATTTAAATTCTCTTTATACTTAGAACTCAATTATTTACTATTTAAAGTTTCCTCTTAATTATCTTACTCCCCTCAACATCCCAATACTCCACTTGATCCTCTTCTTTCAAATCATCCTTCAAATCCTCAGGAACCGAAAGCTCAAAAGTCTCAAAACTCTCCAAATCCATAACCGTAGCATTCAACCCACTAATCGACATCAACTGCGCCTTATTCTTATTTATCATAGGAACATCCAACCTATCATGCCCACCCATCGCAAACACCTTCTTCTTCCCATCAATAATCCCAATCGCCTCTATCCGACATTTCGCATGCCCATGCTTTCCAGTCTTACTAATATCATTAGTCCTAACAATACAAGCAACCCCATCAACCATAATCGCCGCACCAGTCCTCGCCTCCGCAGCATTAATTAATTTAAAAGCCATAACAACTAAATCAAAATTACATTTATAAAGTTTTAGTATATCTCACTTATTATCTCTAAACATTTCTTAACTTTGCAAATCGTCTTACAAATTATTCATTAATTATCTAGCCTCAAGATTTGTAGCCTCAAATGGAATCTCACTTTCATACAAAAAATCAACTAAGAACTTATTTGGAATATTCCTCTTCCTTGTTCCAGGAATTCTATATCCCTTTAACATTCCAGAATCGACCCATTCCTGAATTTTCTTAACACTAAATCCACTAATTTGAGCTGCCTGGGTCGTAGTGTAAACTTCATCATTATAATATTTTTTCATTGGATCATCTCCACTATCATCTTCATAACCAGAATCAACCATCATCTCTCAAATACTATCTAATATATAAAAATTATCCCAACCAACAACAACCTTTTAAACTCTCATTCTAAATAAAACCATGACAACAATTCAAAAAAACGATTTCATCGAACTAGAATTCACTGGAAAAACCAACGATAGAATCTTTGACACAACAAATCCTAAGGAAGCCGAAGAGATAGGAATTGAAAACCCTAAAGACATCAAACCTCTAACTATTAGCGCTGGAAATGAAATGATGCTTAAAGGCCTAGATGAACAACTAGAGGGAAAAGAATTAAACAAAACCTACAAAATTCACATCCTACCCAACAAAGCTTTCGGCCCAAGAGACCCAAAACTAATCAGAACCTACGGCCTAAACAATTTCAGAAAAAACAACATCGACCCTTATCCAGGAATGGCCCTCCAACTTGACAATCAAGTAGTTAAAGTCCTTTCAGTTTCGGGAGGAAGAGTAACCGTAGATTTCAACAACCCTCTAGCAGGAAAAGAAGTTGACTACACTTACAAAATAACCAAAAAAATAACAGACGACAAAGAAAAAATAAACGCCTTACAAGATTTCTTCTTCAAACAACAATTTGACTTCACAATCAAAGACAAAAAAATAATTTTCAACAAACCAGAAATCAAACCTCTCTTAGAAATGCTAGCTCCAAAGTTCAAAGAAATGACTGGATTTGAATTTGTTGTTGAAGAAAAGAAAGATTCTAAAGAAAAAAAAGAAGAAAAGAAAATACAGAAAGATTCTAAGGAAAAAAAAGAAGAGAAAGAAGATAAAACAGAAGAGAAAAAGTAAATTTTCCAATTCAATTACCCTTACTCAAAAACAACCTTAAAACCCCAATAATCTTTATATATCAACCACAACTTCCCAGACGATGGAAGAGGATTTCAGAAGAGAGGAATCAAATGGGGAATATTCTGATAAAGAACAATCACCTAATCCGAATTTTAATAAAGACGAACATCCTCCAAAATTCCACATGTCCGACAGTCCAGATCAAAAAGGATTTCAATCATCTCCTTCACACGCACCGTATTCACCACCCCAATCATCTTCAACACCCTCACAACCCTCTACTCAATCATCATCTGCCTCACAATCAACATCTAGTTTCGGAATAGACACAAAAAACTTACCTGCTTCAAGCCCTTCTTTAAGGATGAATCCAGGAACCTCTGAGATAGATAGAGAATTAGAAGAACTATTAAACAAACAACATTCAAAAGTAAAGGTTTTCGGAATAGGGGGTGCAGGAGGAAACACAATCAGCCGAATGAAAGAAATCGGAATCAAAGGCGGAGAATTCATTGCACTAAACACCGATGCCCAAGACCTATTATATTCTAACGCAGATCACAAAATACTAATCGGTAAAGAACTAACTATGGGATTAGGGGCTGGAAACGATCCAAGAGTGGGTGAAGAGGCAGCCCACGAATCTGAACAAGAAATCAAAAAAACAATAACTGGAACAGACATGGTTTTTGTAACTTGCGGTATGGGTGGTGGAACCGGAACCGGAGCAGCACCAGTAGTTGCAGGCCTAGCAAAAAAACAAGGAGCCCTAACAATAGGAGTTGTAACCTTCCCTTTCACAATAGAAGGAAGAAAAAGAATCGAAAACGCCGAATATGGTTTAGAAAAAATGGAATCAATGGTCGACACCTTAATAGTAATCCCCAACGATAAACTTCTAGAAATCGCTCCCGAACTACCTTTACAAACTGCCTTCAAAGTAGCAGACGAAATCCTAACCAATGCAGTAAAAGGAATAACCGAACTAGTCACTAAATCCGGTTTAGTCAACTTAGATTTCGCCGATGTCAAAACAGTAATGTCAAACGGAGGAGTTTCACTAATCGGAATGGGCGAATCAGATTCAGCCAACAGAGCCCAAGAAGCTATTGAAAAAGCACTTCTCAACCCATTAATCGATGTAGACATTTCAGACGCAACAGGAGCCTTAGTCAACATCATCGGAGGAAACGACATGTCCTTAGACGAATCCCGAGCAATAATCTCAATAATGGGCGACAAACTCTCTCCAGATGCAAAGATGATCTGGGGAGCACAAATCAGCCCAGACATGGACAAATCAATCAGAGTCATGATAGTAGTAACCGGAGTAAAATCATCTCAAATAATGGGTGGCGACCTCCCAATAGAAATCCAAAAACAAGTCGAAATCGAGGATGAACTTGGGATTGAGTTCTTAGAATAAACCCCAAAATTTAAAAACCCTTTCTATATTCTTATAACATGTTCAACCTAAAATCATTCATAAAACAATCAATCCGAGTCTGGCACTTACTTAAAAAACCAGACAAAGAAGAATTCACAACAATCTCAAAAGTCTCAGCAATAGGCCTCTGCCTCGTCGGCGTAATCGGCTTCGCAATCAATCTTCTAATGACTTACTTTGGATTGAGTTAAACACAAAATTTATAAACCCTAAATTTTAAATAACTCTATAGGCTTCTAAAACCATTAACTGGTTAGTTGAGCCAAGACATTAAGATAAATAAAATGGAAAAAGAAAAAACTGCGAAGCAGCAATCTAAGGAAAGGTTGCATCTAGGAAAACGTAGTTTTCCTGGATTATGGCAATATATATAATAAAAGTAACAACAAATAAAGAAGACCGAGCACTAGAGCTTATCTCTGACAAAGTCCACAAAAAAGAACTAGGAGTTTATGCATTAGCCCGTCCACATGGTCTTAGAGGTTACATCTTTCTCGAGGCTGAAGACCGTGAAAACGCCGAAGAAGCAGCCTACAACTTACCTTACGTAAAAGGAATCATCGGAAAAACAGTAAGCTACGAAGAAATCAAATCAATGTTAGAACCAGTAATGGAAGAAATCAACATAGAAAAAGGAGACATCGTAGAAATAATCGGCGAGCCTTTCAAAAAAGAAAAAGCCAAAGTTGTAAGAATCGATAAAGGAAAAGGAGAAGCAGTAGTAACCCTATTAGCTGCCGTAGTCCCAATCCCAGTAACTGTAAAACTAGACAACATCAAAGTAATCCGAAGAGAAAGCGAAGAACTCTCCGATGATGAAGATTCAGACGCAGACGATAGCAATCAAGACAACAACGAAAAACTAGCCGAAGTAGAACCCGCAACACCTTTAGGAGACGCACCAATGATAAGCCAAGACGATTACGAAGAACCAAGCGGAGGACTTATCCCTGATGATTATTAAATAGGAAAGGTGACTTGTCAGGAAAACCTAGGTTTTCATACGACAGTTAAATTTAAATATTAAATAATTGATTCTAAAAAAATGAAAATAAATAAAGAAAAAACTGCGAAGCAGCAATCTAAGGAAGGGTTGCATCTAAATTTAGGAGGTTGCATCTAGGAACCTAGGTTCCTGGATCTGGATTATGATAATTAAACTATTAATAGACGGCGGAGACATGAAACCAGGTCCAGCAGTTGCTCAGCAATTAGGCCCAATGGGTGTAAACATGGGCAAGGTCATCGGAGACGTTAACGAAGCAACAAAAGGTTTCAAGGGAATGAAAGTCCCAGTAGAACTAGACATCGACGAAAAAACAAAAGACTTCACAATCTCAACTTCTTCACCTCCAACCTCAGAATTATTAAAAAAAGAACTCTCTCTGGAAAAAGGAACAGCAGACCATAAAAAATCAAAAGTAGGAAACGCCTCAATAGAAGACATAATAAAAATCGCAAAAGTTAAACACCCAAACATGCTAGAGAAGGATATCAAAGCAGCAGTAAAATCAATTCTAGGAACATGCTCATCTATAGGAATCTTCGTAGAAAACGAAGAACCAAATCAATTAATCGAACAAGTCGACGAAGGAAAATTCGACAGTCAAATCAACGAAGGCAAGGACGAAACAACTCCAGAAAAAAGAAAAGAACTAGACGATTTCTTCCAAGGTGTAAAATCAGAACAAGATGCTAAAGCAGCCGAAGAAGCAAAACTAGCAGAGGAAGCAAAAGAAAAAGAAGAGGAAGAAGCAGCTAAAGACGCGCCAGCAACAGCAACAGCTGATGCCTCAGCAACAGATGCTCCGGTAACAGAAGAAAAGAAAGAAGAAGAAAAGAAGTAATTCTCAATTAAATTTATAAACCCCGTTCTTTAAGGAAATCAATGGTAGGATTAGTATTGCATAACTTAAAAACATTTACGGTCTCTGGAATTGCTGGTGAATGTAAGGCAACTCATAGAATGGGCGACATATATTTTGGCATAGCATTACAAGAGTTTGCGGCAATACCTCCAATGTACAAGAAATTTGTGCCTGAGGACTATAAAGACCAGATCTCAAATGAAGAAAGATCAATAGAATTCTCAGCAATTGGTACTGGTTATCATAATATTGGAAATAAATCCGGTTCTACTAGTGGAAGATTAACAACATTTTTATTAAATAATCTCAATGAAAACCATAATACTAAATCTTTAAGATCAGCAGGATTTGAACAACCTTCAGAAACTATCCGGAATTTAGAACATTTCTTTGATTTCTCAGTTTTTTATCATCTAAACCGTAGTCATGGTATATGTGGATTAGAAGATATACAACAATCCCAAGAGGATCTCAAAGAGATCCAAAAGATCGACCAATTATTAGGAATAGCAAACGACGGAGCAAAAGATAGCTACGACAGTTCTATGCTTTAATTTCGCAAATATTTTTAAATCTTTAAAATCCAAAATTTTGAATGAGTTAAAAATCTTGCAAAGATTTTTAAACACATTATCTCTAACTTTATCATTACTATGGGGCTGTGGGCCAGCCTGGTTAAGCTCCCACCTTTGGGAGGTGGTGACCCCAGTTCAAATCTGGGCAGCCCCATTTTCAAAATAACAAACATTTAAAAACAATTCAAATAAAATAATAACATCAAAATGAGAACAAAAAAAGTAAAATCAGCAGGAAGATTCGGAGCCCGTTACGGGAAAAGAGTCAGAACCAAAACTGCCCAAGTAGAAGCCACTCAAAAGAAAAAACAAGAATGCCCATTTTGCAAGGGAACTGTCAAGAGAGTAAACACTGGAATCTGGGAATGTAAAAAATGCAACAAAAAATTTGCAGGACATGCCTATTATTTAAAAAAGGAAGAATAGTTAAAATTAAAAACCCAACATATCAATATATAATATGACAACATACAAATGCTTCAAATGCGGAAAAAAAATAACCAGCGCAGCCTTAGATAAAAGATTCCTCTGCCCTCATTGCCGATCAAAAATCTTCTATAAACCAAGAAAAAACGTGGTTAAAATTAAAGCAGTTTAATTCTTATCCTAACTCCTCTCTTCAACCAATTCCTTGTCTTAATATCTCATACAATTATATCGCGACTCTTCTCACTCATCTACCCAGCAAGAGATAACTAATAATGTAATGGTATAAGCTTTCAAGAAATTTAACATTCATTAAAACAACCAATAACTTTAAATAACTCCCAACCAACCAAATTACATACAAAATGGATATCGACAACGAAACACAACAAAAAATTCAAGAACTCCAAGGGTTCGAGCAAAACCTACAACAAATCATGATGCAAAAACAAGCATTCCAAATGGAACTCGGAGAAACAGAAAACGCTCTAACAGAATTAGAAAAAGCAACCGACGACGTATTCAAAATGGTCGGCAATATCATGATCAAAACAGACAAAACAAAAACTCTAGAAGATTTAAAGAAAAAGAAAGAACTACTCGATTTAAGATTAAAATCTATAGAAACTCAAGAAACCGATTTAACAAAACAAGCCGAAGAGCTAAAGGCAGAAGTGATGAGGAAAATAAAATAATTAACTATCATGCAAAATACTTTTTATTTCTTAATACATGCAGAAACTAAACCTGATACTAATCAACCAATAAGTAACTGGGCTTTATCAGAAAAAGGAATAACCGATTCACAAGCGTTAGCCAAAAATCACCCATTCGGATTCATAGATTCAATTATTATTTCCGAAGAGAGAAAAGCATTCCAAACTCTAATGCTTTTTCGTAAAGATATAATGCAACCAAATTTAGAGCAACCGGAATTCACAAAATACGCTTCCTTAAACGAATTAGACAGAGACCCTACGGGATATTTAGAAAAAACTCCCTATGAGGAAGCTGTCAAATCAGCCTTAACTAGCCTTGGTGAGCCCTATAAAAATGATATAGGCGAATGGGAAACAGCAAAAAATGCACTAACTAGATTCTCAAAATGCATAAGGGATATTGATAAAGAGACTGAAGACCAAAGAATCTTAGTGATAGGTCATGCTTATACTATGAATCTTTATTTTGCTAGAAGATTGAACGAACTAGGTAACGTTTATGATAGATTGCAAACAAATGGCCCCTTGGACTATGGAATCGTAGGTAAAGAGAGGGCAACTCCAGGCAAACATAGTGTGATTACAGACATAGCAAAAACAAGAGGTTAAAAATCTCTAAAGAGAACTTTGCATAATTGACATTTCCGAAGGAAATCGCAGCAAAGTTCCCTAAACAATAACAACTTATCCAAACTTTATTATACCTAATATTCATTGTATCTAAGTGATAAATAAAAAAAGAGGGAATAATAAAAGACCACTCACTTTCGAGAATCTAGAACCAAGAACTCCCTTAGCGGGCCTCACTTTAATAACGCACGGATTCCAATTAGGAGATGATCCCAATCTCCCAAGATGGGTCAATTCAATGGCCGAAGAAACAAGAAAAGCCATAGCTACATCATATGGTCACTCAGAAAGATATGAGGATATTGCAAGTTTCAATTTAGAACTAATAGAAAACAATTCTAATCAGATACAAGTTTCCGATTGGGATTACAGCAACTACCAACACAATTCAGAACTAAACGATTACAACTTATCAGATTCGTTCAATGCAGAAGCCATCATAACTCTAGACTGGTCTTCTATTGCGGCCGTTAACGAAACAAGCACAATAACAGTCGCACGAACTGTTTCAGATTATCTTCTAAACTCAAACTGGAATCTAGGAAAACAACTCCTATCTTCAGGAATCCATCTAATCGGTCACAGCAGAGGGGCTTCATTAGTTAGCGCTCTAGCAGAAAACTTAGGTAAGGAAGGAATCTAAAACCCATTTAACACCAAAATTAGTGGATAAGGTCTTCTCAGAAAATAAATACCACTACAACCAAAAAGATAATAATCCAAATTATCTATCGCCTACCGAAAGATCACAATCCCAAATTCAAGACCAAGACCTAGAAGACCTCTTAGCAACTAATCTCTTAACAACAAACCTCTTAACTATAAATAATCTTCAAAACCATTTTCTATCTCCCCACCCCCAAATCCACCCCTATCCTCCATCCCACTAATCCAACCACAGAAATCTTTAAATAATCACAACCCTCTCCTCAAGTATGTTTGACAAAATAAAAAGAGCGTTATCAACTGAGGATGATGATTCTGAATATATTGAGATCGATTTAAGCCGAGAAACCAAGAAATCCAAGGTAATAGTCCGACCCTTTGTATTAAAAAACTTCGAAGATGTAACTGAGATCCTAAATGCACTAAGAGAAGGCTACACAATCGCAGTAATAGACATCAAACAACTACGAGCCAAGGACATCATAGAACTAAAACGAGCCATCTCAAAGATAAAGAAAACAGCAGATGCCTTAGAAGGCAGTATAGCCGGTTTCGGAGAAAACATCATAATTGTAACCCCTCAGTTTGCTGATATCCATAGAGCATCGGATAGAAAGCCTGATGAAAGTGGTTTGTAATTAAGCAATTCTAAGCAAGTACTCATTTGGATCTTCTTCTATTGGAATATCTTCAAAACCTTCCCTACTCAATAATTTTCTAAACTTATCCTCTGGATTAAACGAATAGAAATAATCAACCCCTTCAAATTCAATATTCTCTAAAACACCCCTCAATACTCTAGTTCCTACTCCCTTCATTGTAAGACCTGAAATATTCTTATCTCCATGCGGATAAAACTTCCATATCCAAGCGATATCCTCATCCTCAGACCCAATAATTCTAGAAAGTGTTTCGCCAACGATATCATCCATTTCATAAAACCAATACAAATTCTTTATTCTAACCTCCACAATCCCCTCCCTATTAGCATCCCCAGAAACAACTCTATAATCAAACCCATTAAACCTACTATCCTCTCTATACATCTCTATCCCTTTCTGGAATTCTCCTTCAGATCCATACAGTTCTATCTTCATAATAAGTCCAATAAATATCTAATTTAAAAACCTTGCCCTACAACTACTCTATTCCACACAACCCACATATATATATAATAGGACAATCTCCATAATTAACTTATCAAACACAATCTAAAATACTAAGATTTTCACCACCAAAAACCAATAAAAAACCAAAAAAACCAACCAAAAAATGAACCACAAAATCCCAAACTCATCAAAACTCAACCAATCCAGAACCCCATCAAACAACCAATCACCGTCGATAACCAACCATTTTCAACCCCATTTACCCTCCAATATCATATACTTTTCAAAACCACAAAGCTTTTAAAGGTGTTATAACTCCAGAATGATATCAAAATGAACACAAAATTATTTACAATGATCTTTATGACAGCAATTTTATCATTAACTATGGTTAGTGCAGCTTCTTTAATCTCGGTTGGATCTCTTACTGGTGTCCCAACTTCAGTAGCTCACGATGCTGGATCATACACTTTTACTTTCGAGGTTACAAACACTGGTGTTGATGCAACTGCTGTTTCCTTCAGTGCAGACATGACACTTGGAACGGCAACAGGAACTTTCTCAGCCCCAACAACAAACGTTGCTGCTGGCGCTACAGAAACAATAACTGGTACAGTAACATTCCCAGCAAACCAAGCCGACACACTTACTCTTGAAGGAAAAATAATCGCCCTAGGAAACGACAACACAGACAACACACAAACTTTTGGACCTACATCAATACTAACTTCATCTTCACTAAGCTTAACTTCTGCTACACTTTCAGAAGACCAAACACAAGCAACACTTACACTTACAAACGACGGAAACACACCACTTAGTTCTATCGCTTTAACCTACACAGACTTAACAGGAGCTACAATAACCATCAATCCTTTATCAATCCCCACATTAGCTGCCGGAGGCTCAGAAACAATAACTGTTGACATTACTAAAACTTCTAAACTAAACGTTGGAACAAGCACAATAACAGTAACTGCTACATCTGGCTCAACTACGACAACCGGAACTATAACAATTGAAAACAACTTCTGTGAAGCAGGAGAACAAGGAACCGATCTAGAAATATCTGATGTAAACATTGACAATAATGATGGAGATGACGAAGAATGGAGTCCTCTAGACAAAATAGAAGTAGAAGTAGAAGTATCAAACGACGCTGACGAAAAAATTAAAGATGTTTTTGTAGAAATCGGACTATTCGATTCAAGCGGTAAAAACATAATCAAAGACATGGAAGACCTAGATGATGAAGAAATCGACTTAGGTAGTATCAAGGATGGTGACGAAAAAACAGCAACATTCACATTCACAGTACCAGCAGATTTCGAAGACGACAAATACAGATTAGTTGTAAAAGCATACAGCGATGACAACGAATTCGGTGAAGACAAATTATGTACTTCAAGAGTTTCTGAATTCGATGACGACTTTTTCCAAGAAATCGATGGTGAAAGAGAAACAGATGAAGAAAAACATATCGTACTAAATAATATTAAAATAACACCAAGCCCTGCTCAATGTAACGAGAGAGTTCAAGTTACAGCTGAAGTATTCAATATTGGTGACGAAGATTACGAAGATCAAGTTAGAGTAACAATGTTTAATAGTGAGTTAGGAATTAATGATGAAAACATAATCAGAGAAGATTTCGATCAAGGAGATTCAGAATTAATCGATTTCGAGTTCGATGTACCTGCAAGCGCTACTGAAAAAATACACATAATAGAATTCAAAACTTACTATGACTACGATGAAGATGTTGATACTTACGACGAGACATCAGATGAAGAGTTCACAGTATCTCTAAGAGTTGAAGGAAATTGTGACGCTTCTTCTAACGGAGACTCAAGTGTACAAATAACTGCAGAACTAGATGCTGAAACACCAGAAGCTGTTGCAGGAGAACAAGTTATAATTAACGCTATATTAAAAAACAACGGTAACGAGGAAGCAACTTACGCTATCGGAGTAGACGGTAACAGCGAATGGTCGCAAGTTTCATCAATAGAACCTAGGCTATTAACATTATCACCTGGTCAATCAGGAGAAGTAGGAATCGTATTACTAATCAACAGCGATGTTTCAGAAGACCAAGAACTTACAATAAGATCTAGTCACAACGGACTTACAACTGAACAAAAAGTCGTCCTAGCAGTACAATCTACAGGATCACAAGGAAGCTCAGACTTAGGACCTTTCGTAGGCCACATAAAAAACAACTGGTTCATATACTTAATAATCCTAGTAAACGTAATCCTAATAATTGCTATAATCCTAGTGATCAGAAGCATGGTTGCACCTGCTAGACCTACTTTGTAATTAGTTTTTTATTTTATTAACAACTTCCTTAACAATTTATTAACACACCAACTAGAATAATTTATATGCTTCTATCGATTAACATAACTATGAAAAAGAGGAAAAGCAAAGCTACCCCAAAAAAGTCCACTAGTAACAATCTAAATATTATCTTATTAATTGTACTAATAGCCTCCATATTATTTATCTCATATTCAATAACTGTATCCTCAAAACAATCAAATAGCGATGAAGGATTATTTAGCTTTAGCTTATTTCCAGATGATTCTTCTCAAAAAAGTTCAGAATACAATCCAAAATGCAAGGAAGATAAGGATTGCGAAGATAACCATATCTGCGACGAAACCAGATTGTGTCTTTTTATAGGATGATTATAGACATTAGATAACCATCACAAACTCCAAACATCCTTTCCTATAAAACTCCTATCCACAACAACAATCTTTTTATTCTATTCATCACTCCAATTAATATGTCTCTCATAGATATCCAAAAACAAGTAGACGAATGGACAAACCAATTCACTCCTCAATACTTCAAACCCTTATCCATAATGGCAAAACTAAGCGAGGAACTAGGAGAACTTTCTAAGGAAATAAACGACAGATACGGAGACCGTATAAAAAAATCCGGAGAAGATACAAAAGACATAGGATCTGAAATATGTGATATCATCTTCGCCCTAACCTGTCTAGCCAACAGTCACAACATCAACCTTGACGAAAGCTGGAAATCCATAATGAAAAAATTCAACACTAGAGACCATAGCAGATTCGAAAGAAAAGACCAATTTGAACCTTTCAATTAACTATTTAAATCACATTATCCATTCCTATCTATGAAAAAGAGGAAAAACCCCTCCATTACCAAACCCAAACACACTAAGAAACAGCCTAAAAACCAACCCAACAAACCCCTAGAAATCTTAGTAAGATACCTAATCCTCCTGGCCCTAATGTTCTCCCTACCTCTAATCTACAAAATCTTCACCCCCCTAACAATCCTCTCGACCTCAAACATCCTAAGCCTTTTCTATAACATCTCCGTAAGCAACGACATCATCTCCATAAACACAATAACTCTAGTAAAAATCATCCCTGCCTGCGTTGCAGGCTCAGCATACCTATTGTTATTAATCCTCAACCTATCAGTCCCCTTGCCTCTAAGAAAGCGAACCTACTCAATCCTACTAGGATTCTTAATATTCTTCCTAGTAAACATATTAAGAATCGTAATCCTCTCCAGCTGGTATCACCACAAAATAATCCTATTCGACTTCACCCACACCCTATCCTGGTACTTCGGCTCAACCCTATTAATCCTAGCAGTCTGGTTCCTAACCGTAAAACTATTCTCCATAAAAGAAATCCCGATTTACACCGACATTACTTATTTAATAAGGAATTCTAGAAGATAATTATACTGTTCAAAGTGTGGAAGTTCTTACCATCTACACCTATCTTGTTTTAATAGCTCGCCCAATAGCTTTCTTGGTATACTACCATAAATATAATCTCCAAGACAATTTGGTGAATGATATACTGTTGTTCTTTCATTAAGTCTATTAGATTTAAACTCCTCAAAGATATATTCGGCAGCAGTTTTTATATTTTTAATACCCGTTGTATCATCTTTCCTTGCAGAAAGTCCAAATACATAAGAATTGGGTTTACCACCTCCACTATCTACATGATCATTTCGTATTATTCCAGTCATATCCATCCAAACTCTTAACTGATATTTTTCATCTGTCAAGGTTCCAAATACTGGGATAGAATTTCTATCTCCAATAAATTCTTTAGAATATTCAGAAAGTTTTTTTTCAGCACTTCTCACAAAGCTCACTTCCCCCCAAAATCCTTCACTTCGACAAAGATCCTCATAAAACCTATAAACCATTCTTAATCTAGATTCCATCTCTCCTATGGAAAAAGATGACTCATCAAAGTTTTCCTGAGTTGTTACTAGTTCTGGAAGTGATCTTATTATTTGTTTATCCATTTTCATTTTGTAATATTATTTATATTTTTAATAACAGCCGTTATTCTCCCTATTTAAACATTATTCCTCCCTTCAGGGGGAAGGATAGAAAAACTTAAAAAGAACCCATAACTAACAATTATATGGCAATCAAAACAGTTCTAGAATCAATAGGATTATCAAAGAACGAGATAAAAATATACCTCTCATTATTAGAATTAGGCTCAACAACATCTGGAGCAATAATCAAAAAAACAGGAATCCACACTTCTAAAGTATATGATGGATTGGAAAGATTATCAAATAAAGGATTAGCAAGCCATGTAATTATAGCAAATACAAAACATTTTAAGGCCGTAGATCCAGATAGATTATTAGATTTCCTAGATGATAAAGAAAAAGAAATTGAAATCCAAAAAAAAGATATAAAAAAAATTCTTCCAGAGTTAAAATTAAAACAATCCCTAGAAACTGGGGAATCAGAAGCCGAGATTTTTAAAGGATGGAAAGGAATGGAAACTGTTTTCAACGAAGGCATAAATATAATGGGGAAGGGAGATATTTGGTATGTTTTAGGAGCCTATGGGGGAGAAGATAAAGAAAGAACAGATACTCTTATCACAAAAGTAATAAAAAAGTGCGAAGCTAAAAAAATTAAATGGAAGATCATATATAATGAAAGCGCTAGAAACACTTTCCAATATGAACAGAAATCTAAGATAACAGAAAATAGATTTTTAAACCAAGAAACTCCTGCAACCATAAATATTTACAAAGATGTTACCTTTATTGCATTATGGACAAAAAACCCTTTGGCCTTTAGAGTTAAAGATAAAAAAGTCGCAGAATCATTTAAAACTTATTTTAATTTTATGTGGAAACTAGCTAAGAAATAACCTTTCTCTTCTTCCTAATCAAATAAATCAACACAACAACTAAACAGAAACTTATCAACCCCAACGTAACAATCCCCAAATTATTTTCAACCAACATTTGATTCTCCCCAAATAAATATCCTAAAGCCATAGATATTCCAACCCACATCCCCGACCCTAAAACTGTATACAAACAAAACCTACCAATATTCATCTTCGAAAACCCAGCAGGAATAGAAATTAACTGCCTAACCCCTGGAATCATTCTCCCAATAAATGTAGTTATCTCTCCATGATTAACAAAATAATTATCTATTTTTTCCAACCCTTCCTTACTAAGAAAAAAGAACTTACCATACTTATCAACCAATCCATTAACAACCCTCCTACCTAAATGCAATGCTAAATAATAATTAATCAAAGCACCAACTAAACTCCCAGCAATGGCAAACAAAAAAGCAATTAAAAAACTCATCTCACCTCTCTGAGCCAAAACACCAGCCGGAACCAATATAGCCTCGCTAGGAAACGGAATAAAAGAACTCTCAATAGCCATTAATAAAAACACTCCCAAATAACCCAGAACATCAATCAAACCTATCAACCATTCAACCACTTGATGAAATAATTCCCTTATCATTGCCCCAAGTTCTCAAACCTACTAGCATACTCTTTAAGAACAGTAAGTATGAGCTTCTCAGTAACTTCGATTACCTCGCAATTATTAAACTGCAACTCATAACAATGATTCCCAATTTCAGTTATAGATGTCTCATCTCCATCAGTAACCACAAACACAGTATCAAACCCATCACTATTACACCATCTCTGCACACCATTATTATCTCTTGCATATGCCTTATCAGTATATGCTGGTATAACTTCAAATCCAGAATCTTTCAAAAAACCAGACAAACTCGCCATAGAAATAACAACATCTCCCTCACACATTTCCATAAACGGATCCAATGAAATATAAACCGGACTAAACCACTCCTTATCAACATTAAAATATATCTTCTCTTCCCTAGTATCTACAGGAATCCTCTCAAGGTCCCTAGGATCATTCCTAAAATTAACAGCATAAGTTCCAATAACATTCCCTGTTCCCCCAACAACTGGAAACCTAGCAGAATAAAAAATCAAATCCCCCAACTTAGTCTTCTGATATTCTAATCCTTCATATTCAAATGTATTGACAAAATTCTTTGTAACAAAAGGAACTCCCACAATAATAACTATAACTCCCAACATCAAAAGAACAATCCACTTAATCTGACTATTCTGCAATTCATGAATACCTTTATTATCTTTCTCAGAACTATCTTCTCCTTCACCCTCATCTTTCTCCTCTTCCTTCAAAGACTCACTTACCTTTTCATCTCCTAACAAAGACTCTTCATCACCAGCCTCAACTTTATCCCCATCTCCAACATCATCATCTTTCTCATCTTCTACTTCATCCACATTATCTCCCTCATTTTTTACACTATATCCTTCAGAACCCAATTTATCCTCATTATCTTCTACCTTTTTTTCATCATCCATTTTTTACCCTCACACTATCAAAAGAAATAAGCCCTTTTTAAATTCTCTTAAAACCTATTATATATAACTAAAGATCTAATATATCAAACAAAAAAGCATCAGCATATTTAGCCATATTAACCTTCTTAGCAACTATGAACACACATTTATCCTCTCGATAAATCTTCTCATTCTCACCTTCAATTTCAGAACCAATCAAATCATCCTCAATCTCTCTAAACACAACAACATTCTCACTACAATCTTTCACTGGCAAATCCTCTTCACAATCATCTCCCTCCAAACAAGCCATCCCCGTCCTAAGCACAAACCTACTCCTCAAATTTCTATCAATCTCAGCACTACCTTCATCACTCCCAACATAATACAACGGCTGATTATGATAATTAGTAAGACTATTCAAACTCTGGAAATTAACCCCCTCATCAATCAATTCCTGAGGATTATACAACGTAACAAATTCTATCCCATCTATAACAAAATACCAATAGTACCCATCACTATCAAAATCAACCCCCTCATACTCAACACTATCTACATAATTACCATTACTGGAATCAGAATTATTCAAAAAAGCAAACCCAACCGTACTAAACAACATAATAAAAATCAAAACCCCTCCCATAAAAACCTGATTTCTCTTTCTACTTTTCTCCTTATCTCTCTCACTCATTATCCTTCTCATAAATAAACTTGTGAATAAATATTTAAATACCTTTGTTTCCCAGATTATCCATCATGAAAAAGATTTACGTTGCTATATTAATAATCCTAGCCATATTTGCAGTTTAATTTATTATAAGTTAAACCTAATCTCTCACTTCATAAAACCTATCAGTTTTCCACCCAATTAACAAACCCCCAAAACTACCGTTAAGCAATAAAAA
>Ga0187833_10002977_pt1 | contig 17626 bp, 14 predicted proteins | sample ETNtaG_37_FD_167968 | JGI IMG/M metagenome (GOLD analysis project Ga0187833, IMG submission 167968) | Marine microbial and viral communities from oxygen minimum zone, Eastern Pacific Ocean - ETNP2014_SV_400_PacBio MetaG (Illumina Assembly) | ecosystem: Environmental > Aquatic > Marine > Hypoxic...
GATGTATGTTTGGCTATAACTAAATCTGCATTAGCACACAATTTATAAGAATAGTAATACTCTTTATAATTATTAGATATAATTATATTTTCACAATTATTAATTTTATTTAAAATATTCTTAAAATATTTATTAGTTAACCAATTTAAGGATTTGTATCTTAAGATTATATAAGTATTATTTAATTTTTTTGAAAGCTTAATGCAATCCTCCAAAAAATTATTTTGTGCTGTCCAATTTATAAGTGGACTAGTATAAGACTCGAACCAGTGCTCTGATGAATGATTTCCAAAAACAAGCAATATCTTCTTTCCACTATTCTTTGCCTTAGAAATTTCTTCCGGAATAATTTCATTTTTATATAATGAAATATAATCACTCCTGTATTGGCCCATTGGAATAACATTGTTAACATCATAATATTTTGAGTTTTTAACAAAATTTGCAGTGTGTTCACTTGCTGTATAGTAAGTGTCAAGCACCACATTGGAATAAGAAGTATAAAAAGTTGTTATAAAGCGTTCTTGAGTAGCAACAGTTTTAATATTATTTTTTTTAAAGGCTAGTAATAATGTTTTTGGACATAAACAATCATAGTCAATTATAGCTATCTTAAGTTTTTTAAATTTTTTAATAATCTCACAATATTTTATATAAATAGCATATTGTTGAATAAATAACACCCATACAAGAAATGTTGACCAACTTCTAATTAAATAAAAAGTTTTCATACAAGCTAATATGGTTCTAAAAAAAAATTTTATACTAGAAACTTTAACTTTATTAAGACACACCCAATGCATATCTTGTTCTGGCTTTAAATAACCGGAATAATCCATATGTAAAATATTATATTTATTTAAACATGAATTTTTGTCAGAAGAATAATAAAGTGTCTTTTGAAAAAGTATGTATCCTGTTCCATATACAGTTCCTTTATGTGTAACAAATGCTACACTTTTTTTTTCGAGATCCACAAAATTCTGACTATTTAGAACCTGACCTTTGTGCTCTTTGTTCTTAAATATTGGCAATAACCAAAAAAGTTTTTTAATAATTTTTATAAAATGACTAAAGATATCTATGGGTATAATTATTTTAGTAATATTATGTGCTACATCAGAAGTAAAAAAATCTATGAATTTAAAACTGATAAATATTATTTTTTCCGAAGGATATAAATTCGACCATATTCCAATTTTTCCTGATAAAAGCAGTTGTTGCCCTGCTATAATATCTTGTATTAATAATCTAAGTTTCTTTACTTCTTTTTCATTAATTGAAAATAAGTTGCAGTATTTTATTAAAATTTTATCTGGAATCATTTTAACATTTTTTTTATATCCAACTTCATCAGAGTCTCCAGCAACTAAAGAATAAGATTTTTTGGGAATTTGTTTCTCAAATTCAATTGGTAATGGGGTAATATTTTTTTTCTTCAATTGAGCCGCAATTTCATTTTGTTGAAATTTTGATTTTGATCCAATGGAAATATAAAAAACTTTAAATTTAAAATATTTAAACAATTTAATTATAGGTATTTGCCAGTAACCCACACGTCCAAAAACAATATGCATGTATTTAAAATTTAATTTAGGTTTTTTTTTAAATTATTGTCCATCCGCCATCCACCAAGATATTTGACCCTGTTATGTATGAGGAAGCGTCTGAAGCCATAAAAATAATCACATTTGCCACTTCTTCTGGATTTCCCAATCTTTTAAGTGGAACCTTTTTTTCATAATTTTTAATAAACTGTTTTTCTTGAAAATTTGAGTGTCCAGCTACATGACCTTTTAATCCACCTGAACAAATATCATTAACTCTTACACCAAATCTTCCATAGTAAGAGGCCATCTGCCTAGTCAAATTTATCAGTCCACCTTTTATCATTGAATATGGCATATTTTCTTTCATTGATGTTTTTTCGTAAATGTTTAAGTCCTGCCCCAACAAACCATAAATAGAATTTAAGTTTATAATGCTTCCCTTTATATTATTTTTTACCATTTTTTCTGCTACGATCTTTGCAAGCCAAGCATAACTATTCATATGAATTGCTACATTTTTTGCCATTCTTTTTAAGGTAATTTTATTAAATGAACACTGATTATAATCATTAGTTATTGGATATGAACAATTAATAAACACATCAGGACAACCAAATTTTTTGATAATTCTATTAAAATTCTTCTCTAAAGTTTTTAATTTTGAACAATCAAATTTTTCGTATTTAACACTCTTTTGTATTTGCTTTTTTTTTATATCAAGAATAATAACTTCCGCTCCGACTGACAAAGTGTTTATAACCACTTTTGAACCTATCAATCCAAAACCACCCAAAATATAAACTTTTTTATTTATTAATTTAATTTTATCTAAAAATGACATAATTTTAATTTTTTGTTTAACAGTTTATGTTTATACAAGCAATTTTTTATCATTTTTTTTTTTTAATAAAAACTCGACTAATTTAAAATCAAACTCACTATCTATATCAACTGATCTACTTTCAGGCATTTCAAACAAAATTGCTTTTGATTTGCTGTTTGCTTCTAAAGCGCCTATTGTAGATTTGGAATTGATTAATAAATTTCTTCTATAAATATAAATAGATGCATTAAGATCGTAAGTTTTAGGAGCATCTTGTCTTCTAAAAATCTTTTTTCTAAAATATTTTGATTTTTTTAATTTTTTATTTTTTAATTCAACAACATTAAAATAAGGATTTTTCTTTGACTTTGATCCAGTTATTAAAACATCTCCTTTACTTTTAATAAAACTTTTGTATGCATTGATTATGTCATCTACTCTTCTTAAAGGTGACGTTACGTCCAGATCAACTATTAGATCAAATTTTTTGTTGTAAAATTTTTCTGATTCTTTTAAAGCATGTTTTAAAACTAACATTTTTGAACAAGTGTTAGATGCGAGTCTTTTTGAACGCAAGAACCAGCCTTCGGCCCCGTAAGATTTAGCGATAGATAAAATTTTTTTAGAATCTGTTGATACCATAATATTATCAAAAAGCTTTGTTTTTATTGCTTGTTTAATTGTATAGTACATTAAGGGTCTGCCATTAATGAATTTCAAATTTTTATTTTTTACACCCTGAGAACCGCTTCTCATGCATATGGTACATAAAATCGCTTTCATTATTTTTTTGATTTGGATCTGATTTGATTTATTAAATAAATAATCTTTTTTCCTTCTTCAAATGTACATAGATTGTTTTTAAATTTTTTTTTCAATATTGCTAAATGTTGTTTTTTATACTCAATGTCTCTTTGTGAATTTTTAAAATTATAGATTTTTTTTTTCTTACCTTGGTAATATATTATTTTTTTTTTTATTAAATCTGCATGTGCAGTTATGCCATCACCGTCTATTAATATTTGCCTAATAGGCTCTCGGGTAAAATAATTTAAATTTATTTGAATAGAGGAAACTTTATCTGTTCTGCCATTCAAGCTTAAAAAATCATCTGTTTCAATTTTTAAATTTGATAATTTTTTTGATTTAGAAAACTCAATTTTAATTTTCCCAAATAACCATTGAATATAATCAAGTTCATGACTTAAATCTAATAAAACGCCGCCCCCTAAATGTTTTTTTGCACTGGAAGATTTCCTGTAATCAATATTATTTCTCCAACTTGGCAAGTAAGAACCACAAAAAACATTTACGTTCCAAATTTTTTTGGATCTAATTTTTTTTTTTAAAAAATTTATTATTGGGTTAAACCTTAAATTATATCCTACAAAAAATTTATTTTTTTTTATTTTAATTTTACTAATTTTTGAAAATAAAGGTTTTTCTACTAAAACACGTTTATTTTTAAAATTTTTTTCAATATATTTTATTTTATTTATATGATCGGATGTTGGATTGCATATCACTATATAATTTGGATTAATTTTTTTTGAAGCTTGTAAGTTATTAATTGTACGAAACTTTTTTAACTTTTGTTTTGTTAAAATAGTTATATTTTTTTTTTTAATTATAGAAGATAAAATACTTGCATGTTTTCTACCGATTGATCCATAACCTGATATTAATACCCTATTATTCATATCAATTTTTCAATTGCTTTATGATATTCAGACCATTGACCTACATCTATCCAGGATTCATCTTCTACCGGATAAACTCCTATTTGTTTATTTTTCTTTTTTACAAGCTTAATTAGGTCGGGCATATCAAATAATTTATTCTTTGGTATCAATTTAATTAATGTAGGATTCAACACATATAGACCAATATTTACAAAAAAATCTAATTTAGGCTTCTCTATTATATTTTGTAGGTGACCTTTATTATTTAACTTGCATGTGCCATAAGGAATAATATATTCCTTAGATGAAGCCACTAAGGTCAAGTCATTTTTGTTAGAGACATGAAAGCTCATTAAATTATCAAAATTAATATTTATGATTGTGTCGCAACTTGTTACTAAAAAAGGTTTTTTTAATTTTTTTTCCAATAATCTAAGTCCTCCAGCAGTCCCCAGAGGCTTGGGTTCCTCGCTAAAAGATAGTTTGTATTTAGGTTTCATTTCTTGAAAGTAAGCTCTAAGAATTTTGCTTTTGTAATTTAGGGTAATAAAAAAATTATAAACTTTGTTTTTAATAAATCTTTCAATAATATGTTCTATAACAGGTTTTTCGTTTATTGGAATTAAAGGTTTTGGAAGAACGTTAGTAAATGGCTCTAAACGAGTACCTTTTCCACCCGCCATAATAACCACAGTTTTTGAGTATGTTTTTATGTTTTGATCATTTTTACCCTTTTTAAAAATATTATCAAAAGTTAAAATTTCTAAAACTTTTCTAGACCTTCCTAAAATTGGAATAACTTCTATCCTTTTTTTAATAAATATATCTTTTGCTTGTCTCAAAGTGTAATTTTTTCTTCTTAAAAATTTAGGTTTTTTTTGGTAAAACTCATTAATACTGTCTTTATGAAATCTCCCTTTTAACAGAGCTTTTCTTACATCGCCATCGCTTAAAGTTCCCAAAAGTCTATTTTTCTTATCAACAACCACCAAACATTTGTGACCTGTTTTGCTTAATTGTTTAAGCGCACTTTTTATATTAGCGTTAGGTTTAATTAATAAATTTTTATTCATTTACAAATTTTCTTTAATTTTTTACAAATAAAATCTTGCTGTTTCCTTGTTAATTGTGCGCTGCTGGGTAGACATAATCTATTTAAATAAATTTTTTTAACATTATCTAATTTGAAAGTCTGACAATTTTTATATTTATTTTGCAAGTGATTTGGATACCATATAGGTCTTGCTTGTATGCCATTTTTGTTTAAATATTTTATAATACTTGAAAATTTATTTTTTGATAATTTTTTTTCTATTTCAACTATATTTAACCAATAGTTACATCCTCTAGAATTTGAAGTTTTAGATAATTTTAACCCTTGAATTTTATCAATTTTTTTTTTGTAAATTTGACGAATATTTTCCTTTTTCTTCATATACAAAGGAAGAGACTCCAACTGCGCAAGTCCCAGTGCTGCGTGTAAATTTGATAGACGAAAATTATATCCTATGTCGTTATGAATATATTTAATCGGGTCATCTTTCGCTTGCGTTGTTAAATATTTAGCTTTTTTTGCTATTTTTGCATCATTAGTTAATATCATTCCGCCTCCACCAGCAGTAATTATTTTATTTCCATTAAAAGAAAGGCAACCAATTTTACCAACTGTTCCAGTATGCTTATTTTTATATTTCCCATAATTATAAAAAGTTCCAATGCTTTCGGCTGCATCTTCAATTATTGGAATATTTTTTTTTTTACATAATTCAGTCAATTCTTCTAGTTTAACTGCATTACCAAAAAGATGCACCACGATTAAAGCAACAATACGGTTCCCAGTTTTTTTATTAATAGTAATAGGTAATTTTTTTTTTAGAATCGTTCGTGTTTCTTTATTGAGAAATTCCACAGTCTTATCAACATCAATGGTGTAGTAATCATCATTATCCATAAAAATTGGCTTAGCATTATTATAATTAATTGCGTTAACTGGCGCAATAAAAGTCATGGAGGGAACAATTACTTCATCATCTATTCCTACTCCAACTAACTTTAAAGAAATTTGTATTGCGGAAGTTCCATTTATGCATGCTACTGCGTAATTAGATCCAGTATACTTTGATATTTTTTTTTCAAAAAGATCTACATATTTCCCTGAAGAAGAAACCCATCCTTGATCTAAACAATTTTTTATGTATTTCCATTCATTTCCAGCTATTAAAGGTTCGTGTAAACTAATCATATTTTTTTCTGTAGTTAATAAAATTTAATAAACGATATTTTAAAATTTCGCGAAAGAAATATTGTTTTCCAGAGCGAAGTTTCTAGTTACTCAAAGTTGACGTATAATTTAGAAGCTTGATATTTCTTTATTTTTATTTTCTTTTGAAAATTAATTTAAAGGATTCTGCTGCTTCATATCCACTTTGTGAACCCCGTAATTTTGCTAAAGATCTTATTGATTCCTCGCTTCTTGGAAAAGGATGTTTTTGAAATTCTGTTTTGTAACATTTGCAAATCTCTAGTTTTTTTACTAAGTACTTAGTTATATCAACAAAATAATTTGGTTTAAATTCTTCAGTTTCTAAAAAATTATAATTAGTTTCTGATAAAGTTTCGTACATTATTATCTCTTTTATTGATTCAGATCTAAACCATTTGGACGCACTCGTTATAGCCTTAGAAATTATTTGATGATCGGTATGAGCATCATTAATGTAAGGTATATAAATTACCTCAGGTTTATTCTTGCTCAATAAATCAGAAATTTTAGAAATTAGTAAATTTTTTGGTATTGTATCTAATTCGCTAGGTGTAAAATCCAACATTTCAAAAAATTTAAAATTATAGATTTTTTTTACTTTTTCTATTTCATTTTCTTTTTCAGAAATTAATTCTTTTGACAAGTTAGTACTTTTTCTTAGTTTAGTAGTTATGACACAAGATATTTCGTCCCCATTTTCTTTATGTCTTAAAAGCGCGCCACCACAACCAATGGTTTCGTCATCTGGGTGAGGTGCAAAAACTAAAATTTTTTTCATAAACTATTGATTTGCATATTGTAAAATACGATTAAGATTAGATATCCTATTTATCGTGTTATGATTACAATCCCTCTCTGTATATTTGATTAATTTTTTCTTATCAATAATATCAAAGACTGGCAGATCTTTTTTGATGATTTCATCCAAATCCCTAATTACGTTAATATCATTAGGTGTATTCCATAAAAATTTTTGATTTTTTTTAGCGTTATTATCTGTTTTTTTACTTTTAAAAAACGAATAATATATGTTTTTATTTTTGAATAAATATTTAATTAAATTCTTTTTATAAAAAGTTGAAAACCTTTGGTTAAAACTAAAGTATTGTTGTGGAATTTCTTCGCTAATCATTCTTAAAAACTTATAAGAATTAAAAAAATTAACTTTTGTTAAAGGAAAACCTCTTGTTGAATAAAAAGAAGCCAGTTTTTTATCTAGCTTTGATAGTAAAAATCTTTGTATTTTAAATCTTTTCTTTGAACTATGGGCAACTTGGTACATGAAGCTTGCAAAAGAAAAATCACCGTAAGGAGTGTAAAATGGAACAAAACTATTTGCTAAACTTAAATATCTACAAAAATGTGTTCTATAAAAAGCAAAATAATCAATATATGCTGACAAATCTTTGGCCTTATTATATTTGATTCCTTTTAGGTGGCTTTCATAATAATTTTTTAAATTGTCAAAATAAGATTTTTTTGTTAACAAATTGTCGTGCATCAAATCAACTAGCTCCACATGTTCAGCTAAAAATGTATCAAGATTTATATTATTATTTTTTTTGAAGTATTGGTTATATGATAATCTTAATAATTCAGTGCCGCTTAAACCAGAAATCATTATATCAGCTCCAAAATCTCTGATGTTTGAAAAATATCCTGCTCTTCTACTATATGTTTGTTTATGGCTATGAAAGAAAGTTATATCTTCAATATTTGCCATATCTTTAAAGTATTTTTTATCACTGAATAATTGAAAATTTAAATTTTTGTACTTAATTATTTTATCAACTATATTTAGTTCACTAAATTTTCCGTAATTTGTAAAATCTAGATATTCAGTAACCGCCTGAATACCAACATTAAAGTTTACTTTTAATTTGTCTAATATTGCCAAGACAACCCTTGTATCTACACCGCCGGTAATATCGCAATGAATTTTACCTGAAATATTTTTTAAAAAATATAAATTATCAGTAAGTAAACTTTCAACGTTAGATACAATCTGATCTATTGATTCATATTTTCCTATTTCTATATTTTCTTTTATATCGAAATATTTTTCTGTGTTTATAGTGCCTTTATCCATTGAATATATTGTTCCAGAATCTAAATATTTTATTTCATTAAAAATATTTTCATTACAACATGCGTAAGTAACATATTTATAATTTTCAGATAAATATTGTGCTATTCCTAAATAATTTAATGAAGTTTTATTATTTTTTGCCAAAAGCAACATGCTATTAGAAAAGGAAATATTTTTACCTTTTTGGTAAAGATATATAGGAAAATAACCTAAACGATCGGTTATAATTTTTATTTCATTTTTATAATATAAAATTAAGCAAAATTGACCTCTTGTGTTTTTTGATAAAAGAAGATCTTCTAGTTTTTTACCAGACAATAAGTCATCCATGAAAAGTTTTAAGGCATACTTATTATAATAATTTTTATAAATAAATACTCCAAGATTTGAAATGAAAAATTGTTCTCTCTTGTATATCGATTCTTTTCCTTGAGAATAAAAAAAGTCTAATGAATAATCTTTCAATTTGAAAGGCTCATACCTTAATAATTGCTTTTGAAGAATTGAAAGACTTTTTTCTTCTAACTGATTATTTGCTAAATAAAAACTTTGCATAATAATTAATACGTTATTCCTTTACTAATTAATTTATGGTTAATATTAATTTTAGAAAGAATTTTTACTATTTTTTTAGAAGCTCCTCCAGCGCCATAAGGATTTTTTTGTTGTTTCATTTTTTTTAAATACTTTTTGTCATATAAACTTTTTTTAATTGCTTTTACAATTTTATTTTTATCATGACTAACAAAAATAATGTTGCCTGCATTTTGTCTATCTTTTTGTCTAAGACCGACATTGACAACAGGTAATTTTAATAAAGGAGCCTCTGATACACCCATACTAGAATTTCCAACAAGAACAGAAGCTTTTCGGATAATATTGATAAAAATTTTTTCTGGTATATTTTCAAAATATCTAACTTTTTGATTTAAAAATTTAAACTTACTACATTCTGATTTAATTATAAGATTCCCCGGATCTGAATTAGAGCTTATTATTATTGTAGGTAGATTCAATGTATCAATAGCGGATAAAGAAATTTTAATGTGTTTTTTGGTTTTTTTTAACCAATTGCTAACAGGATGTTGTATAAAAACTAATAAAGGTTCCTCTTTAATATTTAAATTTAAGTATTTTGATAAATAAGATTTAGATAAAGATTTGGTATTTTTATATCTATCAACAGCTGTGTGTCCTACGATAAAGACTCTACGCTTCTCCTCCCCTAACTTTATTACTCTTTTTGCGTTTTCCTTTGTGTTGCAGAAAAATATACTAGATAGTTTTGTAACACCATGTCTAATAATTCCATCTACATTAACTCTAGTTCTATCTCCAGCCCCCAAATGCGCAACGGGTATATTCATGTATGCACCAACTATGGCTATCGTTATTGACTCCTCTCTATCAAAAGGCGCAATCATAAAATCTGGCTTTGTCTCATTAATGATTTCTATAAGTTCTGATAATTGTTTAGATGCACTTTTTATCCTCGCTACAGGATTATCAGAAATTACAAGATTTTTAATTTTTGCAATAATATTATATTTTTCCCTTAAAATTTCATTTATTGTAAAACCAAATTTCTTAGATAAGTGAGCTCCTGTAACTATCAATAGAGGAGTTAAAAAAGTAGATTTTTTTGCAACATCAATTATGGGTTTTTGAATATAAAAATCAGATCTACAACCAGTAATAAATAAAATCTTTCTTTTTTGCATAATTTATGTTTGAATTTTTTTCAATTCATCAAATCCCAAATTAAACAAATAATCGAGTATAGAAAGGTCTTTAATAAATCTTTTTTTACTGTTTTCTTGAAAATAAATAAAATTTTCAAGTTTTAAATAATTAATTTCAATTTTCTTTTTTTTAAATTTTTCTTCGTCTAAATATGATTTAGAGCCAAAACCGGTAATATATTTTAACGCATTAGTTTTTTCGCATAAATCAAGTATTAATTCAGATTTTTGTCCCACCGCTTTTAGTTCGGCTGAAGAAAAAAAATCACATTTAATTTCCATTTTTCTTGCAAGAGCCTTGATCAATCCTTGATTTAGTTCATTTAGATATTGATAATATTTATGATATTCAGTTTCAATTAAAGTTATAACGGACTTAAAAAATTTTGTTTTTTTATAACAATAATGAAAATTTTTAATATGATCATTTATCCATTTCTTCGAATTATCAATTTTAATATCTCTTATCAAAGTATCTCTGGAAGCGTATTTTATTGGCACGGTAATATAAAAAAAAATTCCATCTTTACCTAAAATATTTCTATTTTGGAAACTTCTTCTTGAGTACTGCACACTATCTAAAAAGATAAATTTATCACACTTTAACATTTTAAAAAACAAATTTACCCAGGGGAAATATTCTGGTTGATGGATTACAACATTAGACATTAATTAAAAACAATTTTTTCAGCTTCATCAATAAGTGTTTTGACTATATGCTTTGCATCCTTTGTTAATATTTGCATATGTAAAGGTAAATGAAAATGTCGTTTCATCAAATTTTCGGTTGTCTTGTATGAGATCATATTGCTAATATATTTTTTTTTGTAAACTGGTTGCAAATGTAAAGGAGGATCATATGCCCAATTAATTATAATGTTATGTTTTTCCTTTAAAATTTTTACAATTTTTGATCGAACAATTTTTGGATGATTGATTAGCGTTATATGCTTCCAAATTGATAATTTGGACCGTTTTATTACCGGAAGAGTTGAAAATAATTTGGTCTTTTTTAATTCTTTATTATAAATTGTACAAATTTGATTTCGATGGGAAATAATTTTTTTAATTTTTGAAAACTGACTTAGTCCAAGTACAGCACATAGTTCAGGAACTCTACAGCTTCTCCAGCCTATACTATACAGCTCACCTTTTTTTGACCAATCGCGACCTCTCTCTCTCAGTGATAAAGCTAATTTATATAACTTTTCGTTATTTGTTGTTAACATTCCACCTTCACCCGTTGAAATAGTCTTTGTTGCAAAAAATGAAAAACATCCAACATTCCCTATTGAACCGGCTTTATAGTGACCCATTTTAGATCCTATAGCATGTGCGCAATCCTCAATTAAAATTATTCCTTTTTTCTTACAATAATTTTTTATCTCGATTACATCAAAAGGCATATATCCACCAAAATGTACTAACATTACTGCTCTGGTTTTTTTTGTTACTCTCTTTTTAATTTCTTCAATATCTAGACAAAAAGTATTTGGGTTGATGTTTGCAAAAACAACTTTTCCTCCCTGTGATGTTACTGCCATACCTGTTGCTATAAATGTCTCGCATGGAACAATTACTTCATCACCCTTTTTTAAATTTAAAGATTTAACGGCTATTTCTAAAGCACTCGTACAGGTATTTAGAAAAATTGCGTATTCAACTCCAATAAAGCGAGCAAATTTTTTTTCAAATTCTAAAGAAAATGGACCAGTGCTTAGTTTCCCTTTTAAAACTTGTCTAGTTTTTTTCAAAATCCAGTTTATATCCTGTGAACTAAAATAAGGACCACCAACCTGATATATTTTTCTTTTACTATTTAACATCTTGAAACATTTTTTTTAAATTATTATCTAAACTATCTGGTTTAAATTGAAGCAAATTTTTCGCTTTACTAATATCCAAAAACACATCTTGTGAAAAATTTAATTTTTTTTTTGATAAAATGATTTTTGATCTTGATTTACATATTTTTTTAATTTTTTTAAAAATATTAAATGCGCTTGTAGGATTCTTTCCACCAATATTAAATATTTCAAATTTAAATTTATTTATTTTTTTTATAGCTAGATTTATAGCTTTTACAGCGTCGATTACGTACACATGATCTCTCTTTAGTTTACCCATATTAAAAAGCAATACCTGTTTGTTTTTTATTGCATACTCAAATGACATTTTCATAAAACCAGGTAGATTTTGATCTTTTCCATAAATGCCATCAAATCTTAAAATTATGACATTAATATTAAATTGATTAGCAAAGTATTGAAGTAAATTCTCTGAAAGGTACTTGCTTAAACCATATGTGTTTCTAGGATCAGGCAAAGTATTTTCTTTAATAGGACTTTTTTTATCTCCATACACACTAAAACTTGAGCAAAAAATAATTTTTTTAACACCGCAATCTCTGCAAGCTTCAGCAAGATTTTTTGTACCGTAAAAATTTGTTTTTAAATATTTATTAAATTTAGTATCTTTTTTGATTGGCTGTTTAGCAGCTACATGAACAAGAATGTCAATTTTTTTAAGTTTTTTAAATAATGAGTATACTTTTTTTAAGCTCAATAAATTTATTTTGTATTGAGAAAAATTTTTATAATTACTAAAGATACTTGTTTTTTTAAGATCTAGACCAACAACTCTATGATGTTTATTCAATAAATTTAGTGTTAAATTTGAACCCAGAAAACCTGTGTGACCTGTAATTAATATTCTCATCAATTATTTTTTTTTTAATTTTTTCCAAGTTATAGAATCATTTTCTTCGATATTTTGGTTAACTTTAGATCCAACTACTTTTTGAAAATTCTCTGATGAAATGCCTATTACAGGTCTTTTACATATAATATCATCTTTTTTGATTTTAGTATTTTTTAACAAGTTTCTGCTTGCAAATATACTTCTCCTTGATTTAAACTTTCCTTGTAGTTCTGACTTAGTTGCCTTTTTTCTTTCTGACCCAAGTGCTAGCTCCAAATTTCTTATTCCCTCCACCATTCTCTTAAATTCATGTGGTTCTGCTGATGCCCTGTGATCTGGGCCTTTATCGTTAACATCTAATGTTAAATGTTTTTCAATATAACTCGCTCCTATTGCAACTGCAGCTAAAGCTGCTTCTATACCCTTAGAATGATCAGAATAGCCAACTTCGCATTTAAATTTTCTTTTAAGAAGTTTTATCGCATATAAATTTAAATCTTTATATTTTGCAGGATATTCACTAACACAGTGCAATAAAGTATAATTTTTACACTTCAGTTGTCTTAAAAATGAAACTGTGTTTACTACTTCATTAAGACTAGACCTACCGGTAGAAAGAATAACTGGCTTATTTTTTTTTACTACGTGTTCTATCAATTGAAAATTGTTAATATCCCCAGATGAAATTTTGAAAAAAGGAACTTTCAATTTTTGCAATTCATCCACACTTTTTTTATCAAATGGCGTTGCTGCAAAAACAATTTTTTTTTTGTTGGAATATTTTTTCAATTTATGAAAATCAGAATAATTTAATTCAAATTTTTTTAACAAATTAAATACTTTTTGAGGTCTATAATCTCTCAATACTTTTTTTTTTTCAGTTAATTTCCTTTGAATTACTAATTCAGTTTTATAATTTTGAAATTTAACAACATCGGCACCCACTTCTGCTGCAGCATCAATAAGTTTTTTTGCTAAGTTAATATTGCCATTATGATTTATTCCAGCTTCAGCAATTATGATTGTTTTTTTAATCATATGATTTTGAATTTAGGTTCTCGTTAATTTTTATTCAAACGTGATAAATATCGTGTTTAAAAAAATCTTTAAAATCTTTGAACCAATTAATTGTTATATCAAGCCCTTTTTCGATTTTTGTCTCTGGTTTCCATTTTGTATGTTTTAAAATTTTACTATTATCACATACAAGCCTTGTTACCTCGCTATTTGCTGATCTTACTCGTCTCTTTTCTTTCTTAATAGTTGTTTTCAAATTAAGTTTTGCTAAAATCTTTTTAGCAATATCCTCAATTGTATATTCATTATTCGATCCCACATTTAACGTATTACCAAAAAAGTTTTTGATTTTTAGAATATCTAGAAATGCATTGCACGTGTCTGTGACATAGGTAAAATCCCTGCTTGGCTCAATATTGCCTAATTTTATTTCCTTCTTATTATTAAGTGCTTGAATTATTATTGACGGTATAACTGCTCTACTAGATTGCCTTGGACCATAGATATTAAAAGGTCTTATAATTTTAATAGGCATTTGAAAAGAGTTCCAATAACTAAGCGCCAACTGATCTGCTGAAATCTTTGATGCTGAATATGGTGATTGACTGGAAATAGGATGCTTTTCATCAATGGGTATGTATTTCGCTGATCCATATACCTCGCTTGTAGATGTAATTATGGTTTGTTCAATATTTAAATGCTTCGAAGACTCTAAGACATTATATGTTCCCTCAACATTTGTTTTCAAATATGCTTGTGGTGATAAGTATGAATATGGAATTCCTATAAGCGCGGCCAAATGAAAAACTATTTTGCAACCTTTCATAGTTTTTAGAACAGAGTCATAGTCTCTAATATCACCAAATGAGAAGTTTATATCGTCTCTATATTTTGATTTTTCTAACCAACCAAGATTATAATTTGGGTTATATCTATCAAAAGCTATAACTTCAAAACCTTTTTTTACACAAAGTTCTGTTAAATGCGAACCCACAAAGCCTGTTGCTCCTGTAATTAATATTTTTTTCATTTTTTTAAATATTGTTTAATATTTTTTCTGGAGATCCTTGTTTTGTAATTTTGCCTTTATCAATAAAAAATATATAATCACTTTTTAAATAGTATTTAAAAAGTCTATTAGCAAGTTCAAAATGTAGATTTCGTAAAAATTTTGGAGTTAAAAAAGACTTAATAAATTTTTATATTTTTTTGGATGATTAACTAAAAAAACTAATCAAGTCGTTGATAATTCTTTTTCTAATATTCTCTTATTTTGATTAGCAATTTTTTGCTTAGCTATCTTCTTCGCTGTGGCTCTAATTTCTTTTCTTTTTAAATAAACATCAAAACTGTTTACAGTATTTTTTCCGTTGGTATGATTTGCTTCCTGGGAAAACCTTTCGGCATCTCCTGTTTGTGAACTTTCCCAATTAACTAGCCCATCCATTACCTCGTTCCCTTCAATAGCAATAGCCATAGATTTCACATTCTGCTTATCTCCTACATGTCCGTATGTGGATCGAAACCCTCTAAATGTAGCATCTTTCTTTTGATAAAGATGGCCAATTTGGACCAAAGTACTAGATTTTTGTGCATCATAATAACTTTTCATCAATGTTGAATTAGCCCATCGCAGACATTCATAGAACTCTTCGTCGCTTAGTTCTGTAAAATTACAACATATTAAATCTGAATTTAGGTGTTTTTTTTCATAAAAATCTTCAGCTGGATTATCCTTGTCTAGTAGACCCATCTCAATTGCATCGTAATAAAGAGGAGAGCCAGGATAAGGAGTGACAGGTCTTATTGTTCTTTTTTGCGCAAAGTCATCATATTTTAACATGAAATCAACATTTGATTTTATCGTTTTTTTATTATCTCCCTTATTTCCAAAAATAAAGTTTAAGCCGGGACTTATACCTACTTTTAAAGTGTCTTCTACACCCCTAATAATCATATCTGGTCTTAATCCCTTTTTCATATTATTTAAAACTTTTTGATCCATACTTTCAATTCCATAATTAATGAAAACGCAGCCTGCATCTTTCATAAGCTGCAATAATTCTTCGCTGCAATAGTTAAGTCTTCCACTACAACTCCATCTAATTGGTAAATTTCTTTTAAGAAACTCTCTACAAACTGCTTCCGTATGTTCAACAGATGACATTAATAGGTCATCTTGAAAAGAAATGTATGTAATTCCATAATCTTTATGCAGCATCTCAATCTCATCCAAAAGAACTTCCGGACTTCTCATTCTGTAACCGGGATCCATGCGATAGCAAAAAGTACATTTAAAAGAACAGCCGCGAGCTGACATCAATGGAAATACAAAATCTGTAGCTTGAGTTTTAGGCAGTCGCAACATTCTATAATAGTGCATGGGAAACAATTCATATGGAACCGGAGGTAATGAATTTAAGTCATGAACTAAGGGTGCTCTAGGAGTTTGTTGAAACTTACCATCTTCTAACCATGCGATTCCAGGAACATCTTTGAGAGGTGTTTTATTTTTCAATTGATCTATTAATTTTGTAACTGTAACCTCACCTTCACCTAAACAAACTACATCACACCCAGATTTTTTTAGAAAAAATTCTGGCTCAGGAGTTGGGCCGTATCCACCCATAATATAAAACGGCCGATTTTTAGAATTATTTATCGCCTTAGATAAACTTTTCATTTTTTGATATTGGTAATACCCAGCAATTAAACTAAAAATAACAACATCAAATTTATTTTCATCAAGATAAGTCCTCAACTGGTCGTCTGGCCAATGATGCATATCTTGATTCCATACAGTAATTTCGTGACCATCCCTTTTGAGGACAGCTCCAAGCGCACCTAAACCCATTGGAAAAACATGATCGTAAGAACCATTATCGTAAACAACAAGCAAGACTCTAAAAGACATAATGAATGCTATATTATAGTTAATTTTGTATTAAAATAAACAGGAATTAATATTAACAAAAAACTAGTAAATCGTAAAATTGACGAAGATAATTGATTAAAATTTATTGTCTTAGTAAAGAAATTGCTTTTTATCAGGAGTTTTCCAATTTTTTCCATATACTTTTTCTAAATATATCTCTGGATTAGCTGGAGACAGAAATTTTTTTATTTGATCTTGATAAAGTCATCTTACATAAATTTTTTGTATGCTGTTAAAGTTAAACCTCTTCTTAAAGAAATATTTGGTTTCCAGTTGAGAAGTTTTTTTGCCTTAGTTATTTTTACATCCAATTTATTTATTGAAAATGTTTCTAATTTATTTTTGATGATTTTTACTTTTTTTTTATTTCTATATAGTTTATTTAAAATTATTGCGATATTATAGAAATTTTTAGTACCATAATTACCGACATTAAATACACCTATAATTCCATTTTGGAGACTTCTTAATACTGCTGTTGAAACATCATAGGCATGGATCAAATTAACTTCAGTTTTATCAACATCATAAAGTTGAATGTTAGTTTTTTTTTTTGCAGAATTTATCAAACTCGAAATAATTTTTAATTTATTTAAGCCCCAACCGTATATAGAAGATGGCCTAAATACTGTAAGCATTAATCCCTTTTTTTTTCTAAGCAGAAGTTTTTTTTCTGATAATATTTTAGAGTTACAGTATTTATTTTCCGAAAATTTTAAAATTTTTGAATTTTCTGAATTTATCCTATTTTGATTTTTATAAATTATCGCTCCTGATATGTAAATAAAATGTATTTTTTTTTTTTTTGCCCACGCAGCTAATTTA
>Ga0187833_10002980_pt1 | contig 17615 bp, 16 predicted proteins | sample ETNtaG_37_FD_167968 | JGI IMG/M metagenome (GOLD analysis project Ga0187833, IMG submission 167968) | Marine microbial and viral communities from oxygen minimum zone, Eastern Pacific Ocean - ETNP2014_SV_400_PacBio MetaG (Illumina Assembly) | ecosystem: Environmental > Aquatic > Marine > Hypoxic...
CCTGTAATTTGTTTATTTTCTTGTCTTAATTGTGCCCTTGCTTCTCTAAATTCTTGATATGCATTATGAGTATTCAAATTATTTTTGTATGCCCTAACCGAAGCTTTAAGAATTTGAAATTGCAAGACTTTATGATTTTTGTTGGGATCTTTTTTTTTGGGGGAAATGCCCTTTTTGCTCCATGTCCATTGGCCAAATAAAGCGTTACCTTCCAAAGCAAATCTAGATGTTCCCCAACCACTTTCATTTGCTGCTTGAGCTAATGCAATAGAAACTGGAATAATATCCATTCTCATTTTGAGCTTAGTCAAGTCTTGATCTTTAATTTTATATTCTTTAAATCTTCTTTTAAGCCAAACTTTTTCACCCACTGTATTAAAGTTTTTTGCTAATATTTTAAAAAGTTTTTTCCTATCTTCAGTAATTTTTTCATTTACATTAAGTATCAGAGGTAAAACAATTTTGATGAATAATTCTCTTTTCTTTTTTGTATCACCTAAGGTTTTAAGATCTTTTGGAAGTTTTGTAAGATATATTGGTTTTACTTTTTGACCTGCTCTAACATTTTTAAGATCATAACCTAGATCATTAAATAGGTTCATAGCAGTCTCTGAGTTTAAACTTACAGCATTATCATGCTCTTGAACAAACTTTGGCTCTTTGAGGCTTTTAATTTTTTTCTTTTTTGTTTTTTTGGATTTTGCAATTATTTGGGTTTTGTATTCTTCCGCAACATAAGTAAACTTTATTTCGTTAACTATATTTTTAACATATGGCCTCATTGCAATTAAACATCCCATAAAAAAAATAAAAGCAATTGACAAATAAACATTTCTTATAGAATTTTCTTTTAATTCTTGTTTTGCTATAGCTTTATCACTAGAATCATTGATGGGTAATTTAATTCGATTTTTAATTAATAACAATTCTAATTGCGAAACCGTAAGTTTTTTTGCGCTTCTCGCATAACTTTTTATCTCTACCACGCCATAAAGTTTTGCCAAATGGATCAATTGATCCCTATATGATTTAAAAAGTTTTTCTATTTTTTTTGACACTAATTAAACTGCCTTCACACTTTTTACGTCTGGTATATAATGGCACAAAAGATTTTGTACACCTTGCTTGAGTGTCATGACTGAGCTTGGACATCCTGAACAACTACCTCTCAACTCAACAGTAACTACTCCATCTTTAAAAGATTTGAATGTAATATCTCCTCCATCTCTTGCGACTGCAGGTCTAATTTTAGAATCCAAAATTTCGTTGATTTTATTGATTATCTCATTTGATTGAACTGGATTGGTGTCTAATGTTGATTTATTCAAAGCTTTTCCAAAAACAACATTATTTCCTTTAGAGTAGTGATCATTAATTTCTGAAATAATATCATGCTTTAAATCTTTCCAATTAAAATTTTTTTCTTTTTTGACTGTAATAAAGTTTTCCCCAAAAAACGCCATTACCGTTCCTTCCAAAGACAAGATTTTTTTTACCAACGGTATTTTAATATTTTTATCATTTTTTAAAAACTCTACCGGACCTATCTCAGATACTTTTTTTCCTGGTAAAAATTTTAATGTATTTGGATTAGGTGTATATTCTGTGTCTATCATCATAACAAATTATGTGCTGCATCAAAATATTACTATTAAGAGAACTTGGCAAGACCAACTATTTCATAAATTTCTTTAAGATTATTTTTAGCAATAAAATCCGCCTTTTTTGAACCCTTTTCTAAAATTTTATACAAATAATTTGTATCTTTTAATAATTTCTTTATTTCTTTTCCAATTGGACAAATTTTTTCAATAATTGATTCGCTTAATTTACTCTTAAAAGTTGAAAAATTTTTTCCGCCAAATTCTTTTAAAACTTGTTCTATCTTAATTTTATTTATATTAGCATAAATTGATATAAGGTTTGCGGCTTCATCTCTATTTTGAAGTCCATTTACTTCTGAAGGAATAGCAGCTGTGTCAGTTTTGGCTTTCTTAATTTTTTTATCAATTAAATCTTTATCATCTTTTAAATTAATACGACTAAAATCAGAATCTTCCGATTTGCTCATTTTTTTTTTTCCGTCTCTCAAACTCATTACTCTAGACATTTCTTTTGAAATCAAGGGTTCTACTATTGGAAAATAATCTCCACAATTAAAATCCTTGTTAAATTTTTTTGCAATATCTCTTGTTAATTCTAAATGCTGTTTTTGATCTTCACCTACAGGAACATGAGTAGCCTTATACAGAAGGATGTCTGCAGCCATCAAATTTGGATAGACCATTAAACCTACACTAGCATTTTCTTTATTTGCGCCAGCTTTTTCCTTAAATTGTGTCATTCGATTCATCCAACCAATTCTTGCTACACAATTAAATATCCAAGCTAATTCGCTGTGGGCTGCTACGCTAGCTTGATTAAATATAATGCTTTTTTCAGAATTTAAGCCCGAAGCAATAAAACTAGCAATAGTTTCTAAAATATTTGATTTTAATTCTTTTGGATCTTGACGATTAGTTATAGCATGTAAATCAACAATACAATAAACGCAGTCAAATTTATTTTGCAAATTAACAAAATTTTTTATTGCACCTAAGTAATTTCCTAAATGTAAATTTCCTGTTGGTTGGACACCAGAAAACACTCTTTGTTTTTGCATATACGAAAATAACTACCTTAACTTAATATCTTTAAATTTAAAAACACCTGAAAAATTTGAAATTAAAAAATAACTTAACAAGCTAATTACTACTATAATAAATAAGTAAATAAATTTCCAACTCTCATTATAATCAAATTTATCGGAAAAAAAGCCCAACAATAAATACAAAATTATTCCCATTACAACCACAGATAATATCATGCGAGGAAATTTATAAATAAATTTGTTATCAAAATTATGTAAATCTCTTTTTTTTATAAAATAAAAATGTAGAAAAACATTAATCCATGAAGAAATGGAGGTTGCTATTGGTATAATAACAAAACCAAGCCTACCAAATAACAGTACACTAATTGATATATTTATAATTACCGATATAACCGAAAGGTAAAAAGGTAATCTAGTATCATTTCTCGCAAAAAATAAATTTGAAAAAATCTTCAATATTGAAAAGGCAGGGACTCCAAATGCAAAAAAAGTAAGAGCAATAGCTGTATTCTTTACGCTTTCAATATTGAAGGAACCATAGCCGAATAACGATGTAGTAATTTGCTCTGAAGCCAAAATTAGTGCAACAGCCGCAGGAATAGACAAAAATAAACAAAGTTCTAAAGCTCTGTTTTGTAAATTTATAGCCATATCATAATTATTATTTTTTATATATTTTGATAACTCGGGGAGCATAACAGTGCCAATTGCTATTCCAGCAACGGCAAGATTAATTTGATAAACTCTATCTGCATAATAAAGGTAAGAAACTGCTCCCGCTTGAAAAGAAGCAATTATAGTTCCTACCAAAATATTGATTTGGGTTACCCCAGATGAAAAAATGCTGGGGATTAGTTTTTGAAAAAAAAATTTAATTTTAGTGTTTATTTTTATTTTAATACTTAAAATTGGTCTAAAATTTTTCCTAACAAAAAATAATAAAATTAATAGCTGTAATAAACCCGAAAAAGATACGGCATAGGATAATGTTATGACTTCCGACGTATTAAGCCACTGGGAAACAAACAGTGAACCAATTAAAACTATATTGAGTATAATTGGTGCAGCAGCAGCGACTGCAAATTTATTATATGAGTTAAGTATAGCTGAAAAAAATGAAGCCAAACATATAAAAAATAAAAAAGGAAAAGTAATTCTGCTTAAATCAACAGCAATACTTAACTTCTCAGGATCTTTATAAAATCCCGGAGCTATTAAATAAATTAATTGTGGCATAAAAATTTCAGCTAACAAAATAATAAATAACAAAATAATAAAAAGTAAATTAAATACGTTTCTTGCAAAATTATCGGCTTGTTCTTTATTTTGCGCCAGTTCTCCCGCATAACTAGGAATAAAAGCTGCATTAAATGTCCCTTCAGCAAATAATCTTCTAAAGGTGTTAGGTAATCTAAAAGCTACAAAGAAAACATCAGCGAAAAGGCTTGTTCCCAAAAAAATTGCAATTAATATATCTCTTGCATACCCAAGTATTCTGCTTATTAGAGTAAAAAAACTAAATGTAGAGGTAGAAGCTATTAAGTTCATCTTGACATATAAGCCTTAATTTTGTGACAATTACAAGATACTCACTTTTAAAATGAAGAAAAAGTCAAAAATAGATAAATATACCGATCAAGAAGCTTTGGATTTTCACAACAGCGGCAAGTCAGGAAAAATTGAAATTCATTCGTCAAAACCAATGACAACAAAAAGAGATTTGGCTCTCGCGTATTCACCTGGAGTGGCTGCGCCTGTAAAAGTAATAGCAAAAAATCCTGAAGCAGCATATGACTATACAACAAAAGGTAATCTTGTAGCTGTAATTAGTAATGGTTCAGCAATACTCGGTCTCGGAAATTTAGGAGCATTAGCTTCGAAACCTGTAATGGAAGGCAAAGCGGTGTTATTTAAACGTTTTGCAGATATAGATGCTATCGATTTAGAAATAGATTCTTCTGATTCAAATGAAATTGTAAATTGTATATCAAATCTTGGAAAAAGTTTTGGAGGTATTAATCTAGAAGACATAGCGGCTCCTGATTGCTTTATTATTGAACAAAAATTAAAAGAGACACTAGATATTCCAGTATTTCATGATGATCAGCACGGTACAGCCATAATAACTTTGGCAGCTTTAATTAATGCTTTAGATATATGTGGCAAATCTATCAAAGACATAAAAATTGTTGTGAATGGAGCTGGTGCATCAGCGATGGCTTGTGCTAATCTTATTAGAAGTTCTGGAGCGCGCAATATAACCATGCTTGATAGAAAAGGCGTTATATATCGAGGGAGAGATAATTTAGATCAATGGAAATCAGCACATGCCATAGATACAAAAATTAGAACACTTGAAGAAGCAATGAAGGGAGCAGATGTATTTTTAGGATTATCTGCAAAAAATGTACTTAGCAAAGATATGGTTAAGAAAATGGCAAAAAAACCAATAATTTTTGCTTGTGCAAATCCTGATCCAGAAATTACACCAGAAGATGTTGATGAAGTAAGGGATGATGCAATTGTTGCAACAGGAAGATCTGATTATCCAAATCAGGTAAATAATTTGATTGGCTTCCCTTATATTTTTAGAGGAGCCTTAGACGTGAGAGCAAAAACAATCAATGAGGAAATGAAAGTTGCAGCAGCTCATGCAATTGCATCACTTGCAAAAGAGGATGTGCCTGACGAAGTCGTTGCTGCCATGGGAGGAGAAAGACCACACTATGGGAGAGAATATATTATTCCATCAACTTTTGATCCAAGATTAATTAGCGTAATTCCGCCAGCAGTAGCACGCGCTGCAGTGAAAAGTGGAGTTGCAAGAAAAGAGATTGAGGATTTTGAAGCTTATAAAGATCAATTAAAACAAAGACTCGATCCTTCTGTATCTATAATGCAGGGTATTAATTCTCTGATTAAAAAAAATCAAAAAAGAGTTATTTTTGCTGAGGGAGAAGATGAAAATACATTAAAGGCAGCTGTTGCTTTTAAAAACAGCAAATTAGGAATTCCAATTTTGGTAGCAAAAGAAGAACGAGCAAAGGAAAGAATGCACGAAATCGGTTTGGATGAAAATTATGAATTAAAAATATCAAACTCGACAGACAAAGTTAAAAGAGAAAAATATACTAAATTTCTCTATAACAGATGTAAACGCGAAGGGCTTTTAGAAAGAGATTGTGACAGATTAATAAGAAACGACAGGGTTATTTGGGGAGCTTGCATGATTGCTTGTGGCGATGCAGATGCAATGGTGACCGGTAATACCAGACGTTATTCTGAAACCTTAGATAAAATTAGAAGTGTAGTAGATGTTAGGCCAGATGAAGTGCTTTTTGGTCTAAATATGATGGTTAGTAAAGGTAGAACCGTATTTGTTGCTGACACAACCGTTCACGAATTTCCAAGCGCTGAACAGCTTGCAAAAATAGCAATATCTTCTGCAAGAGTGGCTAAATTATTTGGTTTTGATCCTAAAGTTGCTTTTTTATCTCACTCTACTTTCGGAATACCAAAAACCGAAAGAACAAAGCATGTAAGAGATGCTGTTGAAATATTACAAAACAAATCAGTTGATTTTAAATTTGATGGAGAAATGCAGCCGGATGTGGCTTTGAATGAAAAATATAAAGAGCTTTATCCATTTTCAAAAATTGTAGGTGATGCCAATATTTTAATCATGCCAGCAATACATAGTGCTGCAATCTCAATAAAATTAATGAAAACTTTAGGAAATGCAAAAATTATTGGCCCATTTTTGGTTGGATTAGGTTCACCCATAGAAATTGCACCTTTAAGATCATCTACTAATGATATAATAAATTTAGCATCAGTTGCAGCCTATTCTTCCGAAGTAATCGATTATAAAAAAAATTAAATTATTCTCTTTGTCTGCTTAAATCAGAGACCATCAAAATGCTTGTCACAAGTTCATCAAGATCAACTATTTGTTTTGCTTCTTGAATAATTTCCTTCTTTTCATTTTCATTATGAGCAATACCAAAAACATAAGTTTTTTGGTTAATTGTATCAATATTAAAATTAGCCGCTTTTACATTTTTATTTAAGATTAAAGCCGCTTTTAATTGTGAAGTTATCAAAATATCCTTAGTTGTATTTATTAAAGAAAATTTTTGCTTAATTGCAATATTATTTTTGACAGATCTCACTCCTTTAGTTTCCCAAGCTATTTTTGTTATTTTTAACTTTTCTTCGGGTTCATCAACTTTACCGCCCAGAAAAATCCTACCATCAAGAACTTTTACTGATAACTTAATTAAATATTTTTTTTCAGTCAAAACCAATCTTGCTTGCAAATTTTTTTGCATAATCGAATCATCTATTTGAGTACCTAATGTTCTGGGATCAAGCGCAATGCTTACTCCAGTACCAAAAATCCCACCTGAAGAAGATCCAACACAGGCACTTAGTAAAACAAGGAGAAATAAAATTATAATATTTTTTTTCAAATTCATTTTTTTAGTTTTAGGCAAAAATCATAAACTATTTTTTTTGGTAAATCCTCCTTTTTTGAAACAAATTCAACAACATCTTTATGACTGTATTTTTTGAGCATCTTCTTTATTTCTATTTTAACAGATTCACTAATTTTTTGTTGAAAGTTTTTTTCTTTATTTTTTTCCGATAAAACAACAGTAAGTTCGCCTTTCAGATTCTCAGATAAATCCTTTATTGATGTAACTTTTCCTCTAATGAAATCTTCATGTAATTTGGTCATTTCTTTTGCTATCAATATTTTTCTATCAAGAAAATATTTCTTAAATTTTGATATATAAAAATTAATTTTTGATGCGGGAACAAAGAAAACAATAGAATAATTCAAATTACATAAATTTTTAAGTGTTTTACCTAACTCATTTTCTTTTTTTGTCAAAAAACCATAAAATAAATATTGATCATTAAAACCAGAAACGCTAATTGCTGAAGTAACTGCTGAAGGACCTGGAATTGGATAAACACTTAAATTTTCATCAATACATTTGTTTACAAGTATTAAACCTGGGTCGGAAATAGTTGGTGTTCCAGCATCAGAAATCAGTGAAATAACTTTATTTTTTTTTATTAAATCAATTATATTATTGCTAACTTTTTTCTCAATAAATTTATGATAGGGTAAAAGCTTACTTTTTATTTGAAAATATGAAAGTAATTTTCCTGATCTTCTTGTGTCTTCACATAAAATAACATCTGATTTTCTCAGAACATTTAGAGCCCTTAACGTTATGTCCTCCATATTTCCAATAGGAGTAGATACTAGGTAAAGTCCTGGAGTAATTATTTGTTCTTTATTTCTGTCCATTAGATGCCTAAATTACATTTTATGTTATTTAAACTAATTTAAAATTATGAAAAAGCCACTTATATTTTTTATACTAACTTATTTATTATTTACAATAAATAGTGGTGCAGTTAACCAAAGTTTAAACGAAAATAATTTAGAAAGTGAAAAGATCTTAAAAGTAGGTGTCTTACTTCCTTTATCTGGAGAATTTCAAGATATTGGTGAATCTTTTTTAAAAGCTATTCAATTGGCTTTGTATGACATATCAAATGAAAATATAATAATTTATCCTAAAGATAGTAAAGGAAACGCCTTAAACAGCTATCAATCAGCTAAAGAATTTGAGGAACAGGGCATTAAAATTGTTATAGGACCAATTTTCTATGAAAGTTTGGAAAGACTTGATGAAATAAATAAAATTACTTTTATTTCATTAACTAATAAGACTAAAGAAATTCCGAAAAATACAATTGCTTTTGGAGTTAACATTGAATCACAAATTAATGCTTTAAAAAAATATTTTGACGAAATAAAAGTTTCTAAAACTTTATTTTTATCTCCAAATTCAGAATTTATTTATCAATCGGAATCCATTGTTAAAAAAAATATACTAAACTTTTATAGAACTTATTCATATGATATCAATCCCAAAAAAATAACTGGAGAAATAGAAAAAATAACTAAGTATAATGAAAGAAAAAAAGATCTAGAAAGAAGAATCAAAATATTAGAAAAATCAGATTTATATAAGGACAAAAATGAACTAAAAAAATTAGAACAAAAGCATACTTTAGGTAAAGTAAATTTTGATTCGGTTGTTATTTTAGATTTTGGTGAAAGATTAAAAAGCGTTTTATCATCTTTCATGTTTTCCGATATCTCAAGTGATGAAGTAAGTTTTTTCACTATTAATCAATGGTTTGATAAAACTTTTTTTAGTGAGAACGCTATGCAAAATTTACATTTCCCGTCTGTTGATTTGAAAAATTTAAAAAAATTCAATAAAAAATTTTTAAAAATGTATAATGAGGAACCAAATAAAGTTTCTATATTAGGATACGACGCATTAGGGTTGATTTATTATTGCTGGTTTAACAATAATTTTCAGTTCAAACAAGATCAATTATATAACAAACAAGGATTTAAAGGTCTTCATGGAGAATTTATTATAGAAGATAATCTAAGTAAGCAAAAGTTAAATATTTATAAAGTTTTAAAAAAAAAATTTATTAAAGTATATTAAATAAAAAATTTCTTAATTTTGAGAAAAGCTTTAAATCTGTGATCTATAGACATTTTTAATTTAAGTTGCATTTCACCAAAAGTTTGATTGTATCCGTTTGGAACAAAAATGGGATCATACCCAAATCCATTTTTTCCTTTTTTTGTGGTTGAAATTTTTCCTTTTACAATTCCTTTGCTTAAATAACTTCTACCGTTAGGCCAAAAAAGCGTCATGCAACAAATAAATTTCGCCGTATTATCCTTTTTCCAATTCCTCTTTATATTATTCATTTTTTTATAAATTTTATTTATTGCTAGATTAAAATTATTTTTTTTACCACTCCATCTTGAAGAATAAATTCCAGGTTCTCCTTTTAAAAGATTTATTTCCAACCCCGAATCGTCAGACAAGCAAACTAAATTTGTTTTTTTTGAAAAATATGAAGCTTTGATAAACGAATTTTTTTCAAAACTTTCTCCTGTTTCTTCTGGTGTTAAAATTCCAAATTCTTTTGGAGAATGCTTTTTTACTTTATTTGGCAACAAACCGCATATTTCCTTATATTTTCCTTCATTATTTGTTCCAATTAAAACTTCTTTAATTTTATTCATTTTATACTAGCATTTTTTTTTTTAGTGACCATATAACATACCGATGACAAAATCAGAAAAAAAGGAACAAGAAAAAGTATCGTTAAAAAATACTAGCGAAATTCAAAAAAACGGGCAAAAGGAAAAAAAAGTTACCCCAATAAAAGAAGAAACTCCTGAAGAAAAGCTAAAAAATACCCAAGAAAAACTCCTTAGAACAATGGCGGAAATGGAAAATCAAAGAAGAAGATTCGAAAAAGAAAAACAAGAAGCATTCGAATTTGGTGGTTTTAATTTCGCTGGAGAATCTTTGTTGCTTATAGATAACATTGATCGCGCTATCATTTCTTTTAAAAATGATGAAAACTTAAAAAATAATAAAGATTTAAACAAAATCATTGATGGCATAGAAATTGTAAAAAAAGATCTAGTATCAATCTTTAAAAAAAATGGAATTGAAGAGATAGAATGTATTGGTAAAAAATTTGACCCAAATTTTCATCAAGCTATGATGGAAGTTGAGAACAATACCAAAGAACCTGGAACGGTTATTCAAGAAATACAAAAAGGTTATATGATGAAAGATCGTTTACTGAGACCTTCTCTGGTTGGAGTTACCAAAAAAGTAGAGGAAAAAAAGGAGAAAAAATGATCTTTTTAACTTGTAGTAACCAAAAAAACACCCATATACCAACAAAAGGAAGCTAATTTTATGAGTAGAGTAATAGGAATTGATTTAGGAACAACAAATTCATGTGTAGCCGTAATGGAGGGTTCGCAAGCGAAGGTGTTGGAAAATGCTGAAGGAGCAAGAACGACTCCTTCTGTTGTTGCATTTGGAGAAAATAATGAAAAATTAGTTGGTCAATCAGCAAAAAGACAAGCTGTAACTAATCCGGAAAATACTTTCTTTGCCGTTAAAAGATTAATTGGAAGAAATTTTGATGATGAAACGGTTAAAAAAGATGTTTCAAGAGCACCATATAAAATTATTAAAGCTGACAGTAATGATGCGTGGTTAGAAGCAAGAGGTAAGAAATATTCCCCATCACAAATATCTGCTTTTATATTACAAAAAATGAAAGAAACAGCTGAAAAATATTTAGGACAAGAGGTTAAACAGGCTGTTATTACAGTCCCGGCCTATTTTAATGACTCTCAAAGACAAGCAACGAAGGATGCGGGTAAAATTGCTGGTTTAGAAGTTCTTAGAATTATAAATGAACCTACAGCAGCCTCTTTATCTTATGGTTTAGATAAAAAAGGGGGAAAAAAAATAGCCGTATATGATTTAGGCGGTGGCACATTTGATGTTTCAATTCTTGAAATTGGTGATGGTGTATTCGAAGTAAAATCAACAAATGGAGATACCTTTTTAGGTGGAGAAGATTTTGATGATAAGATTGTAGATTATTTAGCTAATGAGTTTAAAAAAGATAATGGTATAAACTTAAAAACTGATAAATTAGCTCTTCAAAGACTTAAAGAAGCTGCTGAAAAAGCAAAAATTGAACTTTCTTCTGCAGTACAAACTGAAATTAATTTACCTTTTATTACTGCAGATAAAACGGGCCCAAAACATATAAATATAAAATTAACAAGAGCAAAACTGGAAGCGCTCGTTGAAAATTTAGTTACGAAAACTCTTAAACCTTGCGAAATAGCTTTAAAAGATTCTGGATTTAGTGCGGCAGAAATAAACGAAGTAATTTTAGTTGGTGGGATGACAAGGATGCCAAAAATAGTTGAAACTGTAAAAACTTTTTTTGGGAAAGACCCAAATAAAAGTGTTAACCCTGATGAAGTTGTTGCTATGGGAGCAGCCATTCAAGGTGGTGTGCTTCAAGGAGATGTAAAAGATGTCCTTCTTTTAGATGTAACACCATTATCATTAGGAATTGAAACATTGGGAGGAGTTTCTACAAAACTTATTGAAAAAAATACAACAATTCCAACTAAAAAAAGTCAAGTTTTTTCAACTGCAGAAGATAATCAACCAGCCGTTTCTATTAGAGTTTTACAAGGAGAAAGAGAAATGGCAGCTGACAATAAATTATTAGGAAATTTTGAACTGGTAGGTATACCAAACGCTCCTCGAGGAGTTCCACAAATTGAGGTAACGTTCGATATTGATGCAAATGGAATAGTAAATGTTTCTGCAAAAGATAAAGGAACTGGAAAAGAACAAAAGATACAGATTCAAGCTTCTGGAGGTCTTAGTGATGAAGAAATTAAGAACATGGTGAAAGATGCGGAAGCAAACAAAGAGGCTGATAAAAAGAAGAAAGAAACAGTCGACGCTAGAAATCAGGCCGACACTATTATTCATACTACAGAAAAAAACTTAAAAGAGCATGGAAGTAAGATTTCCGATGCTGATAAAAAAGCTATAGAATCTGGAATTTCTGATCTAAGAAATGCACTCAAGGGCACAAATACAGAAGAAGTAAAGAAAAAAACACAGTCTTTAGTTCAATCTTCAATGAAACTTGGAGAAGCCGTATACAAAAGCCAGCAAAAAGATTCTGGAAAAAAAGGATCACAACAGAACAAAAACGCAAAAAACGAAAGCCAAAATAAAGAAAACGTTGTTGATGCTGATTTTGAGGAAGTAAAAGAAGATAAAAATAATAAAGATAAAGATAAAGATAAAGAAAAAAGAGCCTAAGGCTAAAGACATAAAAGAGATGTCACTAAATGTATGGCAAAAAGAGATTACTATGAAGTCTTGGGTATTATTAAATCAGCTTCTCCTGAAGAAATAAAAAAAGCGTATAGAAAATTAGCTCTAAAATATCATCCTGATAGGAATAAGGGCGACAAAGCGGCGGAAGCTAAGTTCAAAGAGGCTGGCGAAGCTTATCATGTCATTTCTAATAAAGAACGAAGAGCCAACTACGACCAATTTGGTCACGCAGCTTTTGAAGGAGCGGGCGGAAGAGGTGATTTTTCAAATTTTGATTTTTCAAACATTTTTTCAGACATATTTGGTTCGGACCCTTTTGATGATTTTTTTGAAGGTTTTGGAGGAACAAGAGGGAGAGGGAGAAGAAGATCTTCAGACTTTAGAGGCGCAGATTTAAGGTATGATTTATCTATTTCGCTAGAGGACAGCTATAATGGTAAAAAACAAGAAATTAATTTCTCGTCTTCAGATAAATGCCAAACATGTAATGGATATGGGGCAGAACCGGGATCCAAACCTATTTCTTGTTCTGCGTGTGGAGGTCATGGCCAAGTAAGATCAAGCCAAGGTTTTTTTACAATTCAACAAACTTGCTCTGAATGTGCTGGTTCAGGAGAGCAAATTTCCAGCCCGTGCGGAGAATGTAGAGGGGTAGGTAAAAGACAAACAAGAAAAAAGATAGTCGCTAATATCCCAAAAGGTGTTGATGATGGTACACGAATTAGATTATCAGGCAAAGGAGAAGCGGGTATAAAGGGTGCTGGAAATGGAGATTTATATATTTTTGTATCAATTAAACCTCACAGTATTTTTAAAAGATCGGATGAAAATCTTTTTTTTGAATTTCCTATTTCATTAGCAGATGCTGCTCTTGGAGCCACTGTTGAAGTACCAACGATTGATGGAGGAAAGGCAAAGGTAAAAATCCCGACAGGAACACAGAATGGTAGACAGTTTAGATTAAGAGAAAAAGGAATGCCAATGATGAGAAACAAAAATTATGGCGATTTATATATTCAAGCGGTAACTGAAGTTCCAGTTTCTCTAACCAGAGAACAAAAGAAACTGTTAGAACAATTTAAAAAGCTAGAAGACACAAAAACAAATCCTATTATGAAAGATTTTATTGAAAAAGCAAAAAAATTTTGGAGGAATTAAATGAAAAAAATTAACTTAGCAATCACTGGATGTCTTGGAAGAATGGGACAACAACTTGTTAGATCTTCTAGAAGTGCAAAAAATTTTAAACTAGTTTCAATTACGGAAAACAGAATAATTAACAAAAAAGTATCTGGTTTAAGACCTCAATTAAATTCAGAATCTGCATTTAAAAATGTAAATATAATTATAGATTTCACAATTCCAAAATGCACATTAGAAGTACTAAAAATTGCTTCTAAATTAAAAAAAAGAGTGGTCATTGGAACAACTGGTTTTTCCAAAAAAGAAGATAATTTAATAAAAAAATATTCTAAAAAAATACCCATACTTAAGGCTGGTAATATGAGTTTGGGAATAAACTTATTGATATATTTAACGGAAATAACCTCTAAATCTCTTAGTGATAATTTTTTAAGCAAGATTTTTGAGGTACATCATAAACATAAAAAAGATCACCCATCAGGAACGGCGCTGATGCTTGGAAAAGGCATCGCTGTAGGAAAAAAGAAAGATTTTTATAAATTAATGGGAAAAAAATATTTAAATAAAAAGACTTTTCCATACAGTAAAAAAATTAATTTTAATTCGATCAGAAAAGGCGAAATTGTGGGAAATCATAAAATTTTATTTTCAAGTGGAAAGGAAACTATTACTTTGAATCATGAAGCGTTTGATAGAGCTCTTTACTCGGAAGGTGCATTTACCGCAGCAAAATGGTTAATGGGTAAAAGACCTGGTTTTTATTCAATGAGAAACGTCCTAAATTTTAAATGAAATCAGGAGAAATAAATTCTCTTTTTAAAAATCTGAGTAGAGTAATAAAAAATCCTAAAAGTGATCTTAAATACAAAAACAAATTTACCCTTTTAGTTTCAGTTGTTTTATCCGCTCAATGTACTGATGTTAACGTTAATAATGTAACTAAAAATATTTACCCAAAACACAATAAACCTGAGCATTTTGTTAAATTGGGAAGGAAAAAGATAGAAAAATTAATTAAAAGTATAGGTCTTTTTAGAAACAAAGCTAAAAGTGTTTATTTGTTATCAAAACAATTAATCGAAAAACATAACGGAAAAATTCCAAACAATTTTGATGATTTATATGCTTTACCAGGAGTTGGAAAAAAAACTGCAAGTGTTGTTTTAAATGAAGGTTTTGGAATGCCTACTATTGCAGTTGATACGCATGTATTCAGGGTTAGTAATAGAACGAGTCTGGCCTATGGCAAAAATCCTGATGAAGTTCAAGAAAATTTATACAAAATAGTTCCTAATAAATACTTAAAAAAAGCGGGTCATACCCTATTGCTTCATGGAAGATACACTTGCAAAGCAAGAGCACCCTCCTGTAAGACATGTGTGATAATCAAATATTGTAAATACAATAACAAAGAATTTCGATGAAAATATTAGGAATTGGAAATGCTATAGTTGATGTAATTTGTAAAGTAGAAGAAAATTTTTTATCTAAAAATAAGCTTACTAAAAGCACAATGAAACTTGTTAATGAATTTGAATTTAAAAAACTATTATCAAATTTGAAAATTGAAGAAACAATAGCTGGAGGTTCAGTTGCAAATTCTATTGTTGGCTTATCACAATTGGGTAATTCAGTTTCCTTTATTGGAAAAGTAAATAATGATGAACTAGGTAATAAATACGAAAAAAGTTTAACAAATGAAAAGGTAAAATATTGCTACCAAAAAAAGAAAGAATCCATACCAACGGGAACTTGTTTAATTTTAATTACCCCAGATTCTGAAAGAACAATGTGTACCTTTTTGGGTGTTGCAGGAAAAATTAGTGACAAGGATATTGATGAAAACGCGGTTAAAAATAGTGAATTAATTTTTCTAGAAGGTTATTTGTGGGATGAGGGTGATCCTAAAACGGCATTTAATAAAGCCATCAACATCTCTAAAAAAACTGCAATGACATTATCAGATAAGTTTTGTGTTGATCGTCACAAAAAAAGTTTTTTGGATTTAGTAAATAATAAATTAGATATTACATTTACCAATGAACTAGAAATCTTATCTTTAATTGATGCTAAAAGTTTTGATGAAGTAATTTCATTTAGCAAACAAATTGGAAAACTAGTTGTTATTACTCGTAGTGAAAAAGGAAGTCTTGCAATACAAAAAAATAAAGTAATTGAATGTGATAGCCAAAAAAATTTAAAAATTGTTGATTTAACTGGAGCTGGTGATCTTTTTGCGGCAGGTTTTTTACACGGCTATGTTAATAAATTATCAATAAAGGAAAGCCTTGAAAAAGGCACTGAAATGGCTTCAAAAATTATTCAAAAAATTGGGGCAAGACTAAATTAAGCTAACTTTTTTTTTTCTTTTATAACTTCCTTTACCTTTTTTTGGTTTAACGATTCTTTTTCTATATTTGGGTGTAAGGAGATCTCTAGCAATAAAATTTCGAGATTTTTTTTTCAAATATAATACCCTTTATTATTATTCTTAATAAAATTATCATCACCAAACTTTTCTAAAATCTTTTTTCTAAGTCGATGAATATGTGTTTCAACAGTGTGCGTTTCACTTTCTGAGGAATAATTCCAAACCTTTTTTAAAACTAAATTTCTATTTATCGGTTCTCTATTATTACTAAATAAAATAAGAAAATTAATTTCTTTTTCAGATAACTTAAGTTCCAAGTTATTTTTCATAATCTTTCGCCCATTCTTATCTATTGTATAATCAACTAATCGAATTAACGAATTTTTTCTGAATTCATTTTTAGCAATGAGAGAAATAACTTTTCTTTCAAATTCTAGAATACTAAAAGGTATATATAATTGCTCTCTCAGTTCACTGGAAAATATGCTTTTTGGAGTTGAAGATTCAGTAATCAATATTGATGGAAAATTATATATTTTTTTCTTGCTAAAATAATTTATATCTTTTTTCTTAACAAAAAAAATAACTAATGAATTATACTTTTCAGCATCTTGTACACATAAACCTAAATTTTCATAATATTGGATCTTAAATTTAGAAAATAACTTTATTTCATTTATAATTTCTAAAAAGATTTTATTACCAAAAATTGATATGGTTATATTAATCATTAAATAAATTTCTTATGAATATTATAATAAAAAAACATTTACTCTTATATAGGGGTTATAAATTAAAATGTAGCATTGGTAAATCCGGTATAGCAAATTCAAAAAAAGAAGGAGATTTGGCAACTCCTCGGGGAGTATTTAAATTAGGTTTTCTTTACTATAGAAACGATAGGAATAAATCATTGAAATCTAAGTTAAAAAAAAAAGTTATAAGAAAAAATATGGGTTGGTGTAATGACAGCAAATGCAAAAAATATAATCAAGAAATATATTTGCCTTCCAAATATGGAGCAGAAAAACTTTATAGAAAAGATAAAATCTATGATATTTTAATTAATATTAAATATAATCATTCCCCAATAATAAAAGGGAAGGGAAGCGCTATTTTTTTACATTTAACAAACATAAAATACAAACCAACAAAAGGTTGTATAACTATTTTAAAAAAAGACTTTTTGAAAATTCTGCCATTAATTAATAGGAATACAAAAATTTCAATCAGCTAATAAAATTTCTCTCTCCCAAAATAACGGTTCCCAATCTTAAATAAGTTGAACCATTTATTATTGCCTGTTCAAAATCGGAACTCATGCCCATGCTAAGATCTTTCAAATTAAGTTTTTCAGCAACATTCTTTAACATTTTAAAATATTTCTGAGAGTTAGACTCAAATGGAGGTAAACACATTAAACCAATAACGTTAAGCAATAATTCCTTTTTGCAATAATAATAAAAATTATTTAGATTATTTAATAAAATACCTGATTTCTGATTTTCTTCAGCAAGATTGACTTGAATAAATAATTTAGTCTTTTTGTTTAGTTCTTTTTCGTACTGGGCTATTTTTGCTGCTAATTTTGCATTATCAAGAGAATGAATATAATCAAATATTTTAACAGCCTTTTTAGCCT